>Ga0116231_10002627_pt1 | contig 37556 bp, 23 predicted proteins | sample S1TSphgellanicum_2_FD_89695 | JGI IMG/M metagenome (GOLD analysis project Ga0116231, IMG submission 89695) | Host-associated microbial communities from peat moss isolated from Minnesota, USA - S1T2_Fd - Sphagnum magellanicum MG | ecosystem: Host-associated > Plants > Peat moss > Unclassified...
AGAGGGGTGAGGGGGGGGGGGGGGGGTTGTGTGTTTGGGGGGCGGGGGGCGGCAGGGTGGGGGGGTTGGGGGGGTGGGGGGGTGGGGGGGGGGGGGGGGGGGGGAGGTGCAGAGCGGTAGGGGGGGGGGGGGGGGGGGGGAAGGGGGGGGAAAACGGGGGGCGGGTTTGTGGGTTGGAATAAAGAAAGGAAAAAAAGACAAGCTTGAAGACAAAAAGGAGGACAAACTTGCATTGAATGGGTGAATAAAAAAGCGAACTTTGTAAGGATTTTTATTTTAGGTTATGTAGAAAAGGGCAAAGCTTTTACCCCCCAACCCCCCCCCTCTCTCTGTCTCTCTCTCTCTCTCTTTCTACATAACGTCCCGTTCAAGCAGAATGGCTATATGTGTAGTAGTAGTAATAAGTAGCTGGTAGACTTCATCAAAAGATGGGGGGGAGGGGGTGGAGATGAACAACAAAGTTTGAAATTTCATCGAAAAAAGGAAAGAGGAAGATGTTGAAAGAACAAAAGGTCACACAACAGAACCCCAGAACCTCTAGACACCAAATCTAAGAGAATATCTTTGTCCCTCTCTCCTTTTCTGCCCCATAGATTGAATGGATTGCCCTAAAAATAAACTAACCCCGCTGTTTGTTTGTTTTTTTTTTTGCTTTTGTTGTTGCTGTGGAGGGAGGAACTTATTTATTATCACATCTGTGCAGTACCCGTTCAAGAGTTAGAAATACATCCGAAGAAAGAAAATGAAATCTTGAGTAGGTATGTGTATCCAGCAGCGTATAGACTCTCCCTTTCTCACTCCCTGGAGGACTTATTAATCACATCTGATGTTCCGAGTCAAGCTAGCCTCAAAGCACGTTCTGGAAAAAAATGAAATCTAGAATATGTGTGCAGAAGGCAATCCCTTTTTTTCCTAAAGAGACTTATTATCACATCAGTAGTAGTCAAGATGGCCAAGAAGCGCATCTGAAGAAAATGAAATCTGTAGTATGTGTATTGGCATATAAACGATAATCTCTTGTTTTGTGGAGGACTTGTTATCTCATCTGTAATCCATCAGTCAAGAGGTGCAAGCACATCTCAAGAAAATGGAAATCTGGAGTATATATATTGGCAGATAAATGAACACCTTGTTTAGTGGATGACTTATCATCACATCTGCAGTCAGTCCACAGTCAAGAGCTGCAAGCACATATGAAGAAAATGAATATCTGGAATATGTAGATCATCAATCTACATGGATTTGACTTGCCTACCCTAATGGCAATTTTTGACAATTTTTAATGAGAGATCTCAAGAGGAGTCAAAGACTAATTGAGAAACTAAGCTTTCTTTCTACCCTTTCTTCACCCAAGACTCATGGCAGAGCTTTAGCAAGTATGTTTTTTTTTTTTTTTTTCCAAACTGCAATTCAAATCACAGATTCAGTCAAGATGAGAAAGTTTTGCAACGCAATGATTCTGTTCACGCCAACTAGTACTACATAAAGGCTTTGGGAGTCTTGACTTCTTCACAAGTTGATCATCCAATGCATGCAAACATATCAGGCACTGCATAAATAGCAACAATCAAGAAAGACAGCAAGCCCAGAGATAGGATCTCAAATACGGCAAATTGTGCATATTAGCAAAGTAGTTAAGTTAATTTGTCTTTGAGGTTAACTGGTTATGTAAGGAATTCATGAGATTTATGTGATGTTAAGGGGGGGGTGTGGTTTATCCGTGCTGGTAAAGGTGACTAGTACTTTGTTATCTTCTTCTGGAGACAATGGATCTTCTCTGCACATAGCTACAAAGGAGGATCCTAATTGATCTTCAAACAGGCTGTGAAAGAGGACTGGACAAAGTACTTGTTCCAATTGTAACACTAAAACATAATTAGGTACATTTGTCGCCATGTCTTGCAACTCCAATCACACAACATGGGCAATGTGAAACCACCACATTCTTAGTGGCAAAAAACTTCACCTGTTCTTTTTTTTTTGGGAGTTTATTTTCTATGAGAAATGGACAACCCTAATTTTGCGTGGACGAAAAATTATTCACTATAGCAATGTTTGGACTAATTCTAGCCACCTTGTAATAGTAGTTCTTTCATTCCCCCCAACAAATGGTAAGGATTGTTCACAAAATGAATGAGAGCTTGCTTCCTATTAACACATATTGTCTAGCAATTATGAGTTGTGATGTAGCCAAAAAAGCATTTAACAAGGCTTGAAAAGTAGTACAATGTCCATGGGAACTACAAAAATGTTGCACTGGATCCTCCAGTACTGCCTACTAGTACCATCATAATCTTTCATATGGTGATCTATAAAATCAATGCAATTGAATGTCACAATAATAAGTGTCGGGTAAAACCCAAGGCCGAGACCTCATTATCAAAATAAGGGCCCATGGTGGCGGTAAGCCACCATGGGCCCACCTGCCAGCATGGGCCCCATTTCGGTAATGCCCTCACTCAAGGCCGTTTGCCCAATGTAAAGACAATGACAAAATATTTGCGCTCTGATCTTTTTTTAATTTTTGCTCTTTGTTTAGACGTGCTTGATCATGCTTAGTTTACGTTTTTGTTGAGGCGTTGTTGTTGTTTAGGGTTGAACAACTCTAAACCCTAAACCAACCCTAAACCATCATTCACCAATGCCCTAAAGGATGGATGGGAAGTGGTCAGGAAACAGTTTTTGTTGGAACCCATTTCCCACCCAAGCATGTCGGTTAGCTCAGTTGCTCTATTTTTTACCACCTACCTACTAACAACTTGCAAGGTAGGAAGTAAAAACAACCCTTACCTATGTATGTAACTATCTACTTACCCCATAGATCACGTGTTTTTCTATATAACAACCTATTACATATACGGTAACTACTTCTTATAGAATGGGTTACCAAGGTGAATCCAGATACTAACTCAGTTGAGGTTCATCCACAACTGAGTTGTTAGGGTCCATCCAGTGCTGGTGGACACTCACCCCCTTTACAACCATGAAAACCCCTCGTTACAGGCCAAAATAAAATGTTCATCCAAGATTATAATCTTACATAATGTGACATCCCAGATGAGGTGAAACCAAAAGAACTTGTATGATTCGGAGTCGACATTAAACGTAAACAAGATTTTTTATACATAATATCAATAGGAAGGGAAACGTGAAAAAAATTCACAAGGGTTTTTTTAATTAATTAATATGTTATGTTTTAGAATATTGTAGTACTTGCATTAAATTCCATTATTTGTATTTGTAAAAATTATCTTCACCATGGTTTTGATATTTATTGCATCTTCAATTGAAAATGGTTATGGTATGCTCCCAAGAGTTAACCAATTTTTTTTACCATTATCCCAACCTAAACAAGTCACTCTTTTGGGGGAACCTTTATGAAAGCATATGCCCCCAAAAATTACATAGCCCTACTAGGGGTGATAGCTCCGCGGTATGGCCCTAGTCTAGGACCCCGAAAAAGGTTGTAGGTTCCAAACCCTAGAAACTGGTGTGCAGGTGAAAGCCCTGCCAGTCCTCTGCCACTGAGCTTGTCAGTTGGGTCTGCTGTTGGTGTGCTTCAACGAAAATACAATTTACATACCTGAAATTTATTAATTTATAATTCTGAGGTACATTCTTTCTTTTCCTTTTTTTTACTCATGCAAGTTCTTGATGCCTTACCCTAAGGTTAGTTTCGTCATTAAAATAATCCTCAAAATAGTGAAATGAATTTTTGTGAAAATATGAAGTTCACATGTTGAAAATTATCATAATTATCATAGGCTATACACTCTGAATAATTTCACTGCCCATAAGGTAATATTCAAATAGTAGATGATGGGAAAAATTAAATTAAATGAAATTTTTTAATGAATTCATTTTTTTTAAATAATTATTTGTTTTGTCAATGTGGAAACTGACCCTAGGTTATGGTAACATCCAAATGTTTGCAACTAAGATTTAGAGATCTAGGTTCCGTTGAAATGCTTCTTTGGTAGGGACAAAGGTCCCAATTTACATGAGCACTATAACCTAACACTAGGCCAACATTTAGATAACATCATGTTTTTTTTTTAAATGATCTATGTTAGGTAGCACTAACCTAAAAGTTAGTTAACTTTTTTCTATTCATTCGTGACTAGGAAAATCATGAAAGAAAAAATTTGTTAATTTAATATTTATTTTTAAGCCCTTTTTTTATGGGTTCCTACTTGACATTGTGTATTTTGTTTCAAGATCTCTGTCTTTGGAAGATTTTAATTTTAAGCTAGCATCAACTTAACACTCACTAATTAGCATTGTGTATCACATAGGATTCCACCCAAGACTTGATGTTAGTTAACATTCTTGATTTGAATATAACCCAATAAATAAATAAATAAAATCGCCTTTTTCAACATCAACTTAACATTAGATGTGATTGTAGCTTTAGCCATACTTTTTTTTTTTTTAAATCACATTCTCCTATTGTATAAAGTTTTTGAGGCTAAAGTCTCAAAATATATTATATTGAAACCTTTTCTTTGGACCCAAATTATAATGTTCCAACTACACAAACTTGACAACGTTCAATATGACAATTTGAAACATTTAGCTTATCTAACCGAAGTGTCAAACACATACATAAAGGCACAAGCAATGGACATAAATAAAATCTATGAACAATTTATAAAAAGACTCCAATATTATTTGTCAATTCCAATATGAAAATTAACATACATAATGATAATCCATAGAGCTCTTATATGCATCCAATGAACGTTCGTTGCAATAGGTTTAATACCAATATAAATGATGATGTATTATTGTTGACATTGACAAGCATTAAACTAGACTTTGATTCAAATGTTAGCATATGAACTAGTAGCACATATGGTGTAAGGTTTTTTTTCACAAATACATTTTTCATGTAATTTGAATTTGAAAATTCCAAGCCATTTCTTAAGGTTACTTCCATTATTGGTAGATTTTATCTAGGGTGGGGTGGATATGAACTAGATTATGCACCCTAGTAGGTCAAACCCTATTGACATAAGGGTTGGCCAAACAAGGGAAAGACCTAATTCCTTGGTCACCTCAATTCATGTTGTTAATGCATATGCCTATAATAAGCTTTATTTTCTTTTAAAAACACATGATGTTTAATATATCTTGTACATTGCAAATTTTACTTGCTTCTTATTATGTAGAGGAATTTTTTTCAAAAGGTGTGTGGTGCATGTTTAGGAACACATGCATTATGGGGAGATTTGAAGATTGACATCGCCATCCTTTTTGGCCTTCAATGATGTATATTGTTTTATTTAGTTATGTTGCATCTTTGCCTTCAACTCATTTTATTTTGAATTGTCTTCTTTAGCATGTGAACAATTCAAACCAATATTTATGTTGCTTTCTAATTAGAAATAAATGGTTTCAAAAATTTCCTTCAACCAAGTTTAACAATGAGGATTCCACATGGATTGCTACAATGTTTGGAATAATGTTTTTGAATCCTCTTATAGAAGAGGTGGAATGCCTCATCGATACATTTGAAAAAAAATCAACAATATAATTTTTAATTTTATTTTAAATGATTTTGGATAATGTAAAAGGATTTTCATTTAAATGCTCCTTAGATTGTATGGCATTTTGTGCAAAGGTGACAATAGGTGAATGAATTTTATTTCCATGAGGAGGAATCAAGTAGATCATTGTCAACAATAAGCTTAACATTGAATTTTTCATATTGTAGGATCATATGCCACGTTGTGTAGTGGCAATGCTAAAATGATAAAATATGCATTTAAAGTCAAAGCATTTTAAAGTATATAGAAAAAGTAAGTGATGCAAACTTGTAGAAATTGGGTTTTTTTTTATATGCACCAAAAATGCATTAAAGCAAAAGTGAAACTTTTTGACACAATTTTTCTCAGCTATTTGTACAAGTATTAATCTTTACACTTGAAAATAAATTAATCATGGTTTAAGTAAGTATTTACATAATGTATTTGGAATATTTTTGGAAGTGAATAAGAATTGGTTTGGTGCCTTCCAAAATATTGTGTTGATTTTATTTTTATAACTTGATGTATGTACATGAATTGTGTTTCCATTGCTAAAAGTAGATCCAAACCTTTACAATGTAAGATGAATTTGACTATACCTTTTAAGTATTTTCATTAGTCCAAATCAAACAAATAAAAAAAACTAAAATGTTACCAAAAGGATGCAAGGCACAAAGAACTAAAAATAATAATTTATGAATGTATTTACAAAATGAAAAATGAAAATGAAAAAGAAAAAGCAAAGTGTTCAAAATCTTACCAAATTTACTTCCTCTATACTTTTTCCAAAACAATCAAGATACATTAATTATTTAATTTATCATACTTTCATTATGCATGAGGGGTGGGGAAAAAAATTAAAATTCAATAAATTGAAATTTGGAAAAAGGTGCAAAAAGAATTAAAACAAAACAAGAAACCTTTTTCAAGAAAAAGTGGTTGTTGTTTACAAATAACCTAGATTCTAGTTTCCTTGCCATTGCAAATATGTTACGTAATAAAAAGAAATTCACGAAGGAACATCACTTTGGACTAATTGATATGTGCACATTAATGTCAATAGATGTATCATGTGCTATTGAGATGCACCAATGGTTGAAAGTTATGAAAAATTCAATAACCCAAGGCATGTAAAAGGATTTGTTGCTTTAAACCTCATATCAAAAATTAACAACATGACAAAATATGTGGATAATGAGGATGGACCCAATTTGCAATGGAATCAAACCAAAAAAAAACAAATCTACATATAAGGATCTACATTTAAATAAAGCATTGTTTCTCCAACAACCATTATCACCTTTGATTATACCATCATCATTATCATAATCAATATAACTTAAACTAATGACAAATTGTAGGAAGACCTTGTTGTCCTTTGTCAAAAACCTTTCTTGTGATTACATGGTAATGTATTTGATTATAAATGTGTCTTTTTATCTTTGAAGTACCTAATGAATGAACCTATGTATCATATGATGTGAGTGAAGATTTTGAAAAAGAATTCATTGTCATTTTTTACAAATGTGCAATAGTTATAGTTTCTTTGATTTGTGAATGTCCACATCTAAGTATAATACTTTAGTCATAGATTTGATTAATAAAAGAATGGTTGGCACCATGTTACTATTGGCGTTTTTCAAAGGTCAAATACATATGATGTTACTTTAACATTTTTAAGTGAGATTGTTTTGAATCAAGGTCATGATCAAGATTTGTTTTTGTGAAAAAAATGAGAGAAAGAATGACATCAATTTTGTGATGGTCTTTCCACCTCATCATTTAATTTGTTTTAAGCATGTTAAATTAAAAGCATGTTAACACGTCACTAATTATGCCAAGGTGTATTAAGGATGACTAAGGTTAGTTTAAATAATGTTCATTCCTCTCTATAAAGGATTGTAACCATTTTGAATTTAACTCGTATGTGAAGATTATGTTGAATTTTGACATTGAAAGCACAATTTATCTCGCCATTTCACCTATTTATAATTTACATCTTGCATTAACAAATAAAATAGTTGAACAAAATGAAGTTTTTAGTCCACATGATGCCATTTTTAACACCTACATCTAATGGTTCTAGCATGCCTTGAAACAATACACCTCCCACATTTTCTTATTATGTGTTCATGGCCTCTTTTTCTTTATTTAATTTCATTTCTTGTTCTCAAACACAACTAATCCCTTGTGTTTTGCAATAAGGCGCCTCCAATTATAAATTCAAAAACATCAATTGTGAATATCAAGAGGTAGGAAGTTTTAACATTGGTGTTTTCACCAACTTTCTTTTTGAAATGCTTTGAACATGTATCCACATGCATCATCTCATTCATATTGTAAACATTTCCTCATTTGAGGTTGGTGAAGGGCATGGCAAACTTCTTGAACTTGTTAATAAGTTTGTAATATTATTAGTCCAAGCCAAACCCGTGTAAATGATCATAATGCCAACACAAACCTTGGTAGCTCCCAATCCAAAAATACTCTAACCTTTTCATCATCTATTTGAAGCCTTATTTTAATAATCTTATGTTTCAGAATAGCCACCTCATGCACATAGAACTTGCATTTTTTGAACTTGGCATACAAATCGTGTTCCCTTGGTTTTTAAAACACTTTTTTAAAGCATTTTTCATATTGCTTCACATTTTTTTTATACATTAGAATGTTGTTAGTGAAGTTGATAATTAAATTGTTAAACCACACTGATAATAAGTGTATTGATGAATCCACAAGACATTGAACCCAAAAACTTTTTAAACTTGTATTACCTTATGTGTCGAATCATATTTTCCTCATCACCATGTGTTATCCATATTTTATAATAACCCAAACATAAGTTAAAATGTGAAACATTTTTGCACTCAAAATTCAACATGTTCAAAGAAAAAAGAATCATTATTTCTTGATGGCCACCTTATTTCAATATCTATATAACTCAATGCACATGTTTGATATTTTCACATGAACAAATAATTAAAAAGTCTCCTCAAATGACTTAGCTAGTTTGATGTAAACCTTGCCAAAAAATATTTGGAATTGAAATTTCAACTTTTTGAATTCCTCGTGATTCATGTGATAGGGCACCTTTAATATTAAAGGTGTTGATCATCTCAATATCATAGTGCACTTTTCATCTCGGTGGCAACTCGTTTGGAGTTTTTTGAAACATCACATTCTCAAAAGCTCCCAAAACTTGTTTTACATGTATTCAAAAAGGTAAGTGCTTGATTAACACATGTCACCTACTTTTGGCATGTTCTTGTCCACAACCAACATTGTGCATGATATTTTACAACCATGCTTGCATTTCTCCCCCCAAGCTTAACATTTTATTAAGTGGATTTACCATACTACGTGTATTGTACCTTTTCACACAAGAGATTTCTTAATGTGCATGACATCTAATTTACCATACATGGAAATGTAAATGGATTTATCAAGATCATAATTTGTAATTAAATAACACATATTTTGTTGAAAATTGATAATAGTTCTTAACAATTGAAAATAGATGTTAAATAGGCATGTCAAAACCATATTCTTTAAAGTTTTAAAGACTTTTTTAGAAGAAATATAATTAAATAAATATGAAAAAAAATATTAAGAATTTTCCATTTTTGAAAAGGAAAATATGTCCTTCTATTTTTTTCATTTCTCAAAATTGGTATTTGAAAAAACAATTTGAAAACTTTAGCATTTATAAGAATGATATAATTTGTGCCAAAATTGCCAAGGTAATATGGTAATTTTTACATTTTTTTGGTGACATTGGATTACTTGTTAAATGTTTTTATCAAATGTTGGCAATGGTGCAATGAGTTGTGTAGTAAATTGATGACATTCCAAACCTTCATACACAAATTGCATTCATTAATATTTTCAACAACTCTTTTCAAGTTTGGCATTTAGGTGTTGGATAATTATTTTATTTTTTAAATTTCACATCAAGATAATAAAATAAATTTTTATGGAACTTTAGCAATAAATATAGACAATCTATTTGTCATGTTCTTTGGACTTTGAACCTCTAACCTTTTAGAACATTTTTTGTTGTTTGCAAATATGGGGAAAGACAATATTCACCCAAATCATAGGATAGAAATTTTTTGTCAATTATTGGATACATGTTTTACAATGGTGGTTTAATTGGAAGCAAAAAACATCACTATTACAAAATGTGGGTGGAGTTCACTAGTCCCATTCACTAGACCAATGAATTCATTACTTCCCCACTAGGTCCCGTTCACTATAACCAGTGAATTCACTCATAATCTAATGAAATCACTTGGTGTATAGGGACACCTTTTGTTGTAGTGCTTATAGGTTTCCACCAATTGTTGTATTTTGCTTTTCCTTGTAATTTCTTTAAATTTTGACATTTCAATTTGTTTTAATTAAACATTTCCAAAATAATTTAAATACAATTGAACCTAAAATGGTATTATGTTTAATATTTTGGATCCAAAGGTGGTAATTAAACTATAATGTGTGATTATATGGAATATGTGTTATAGTTGTGAAATTGTCCAAATTCCAAGGTTTTTCCAAATTTGAATACATTAAACATTCTTATGTCACAACTTTACACTATGAAAAAGTTATGAACTTATCTCATTCAAAGTTAACAATTAGGTTCAAGTCAAAATTGGTTGGAAAATTTGTTATGTTATGGGCAAGAATCCTACCATGAATAGAAAGTACCCAATGTGCACAATAGTGGAGACATATTAAATCAAAATAGGCTTGAACATAAGTCCAACCACACATAAAAATGAACTTTAAACAAATAAACAAAATATACAAGAAAATGTCCAAAACAAGTACTTATTCCAAACATGAAAAGTTTTAAATTGTGGAATGAAGTTGACAAGGTTAAAACATAAATATGTACATTGGATAATGTTGAATAGATTAAAAGTAATGTTGGAAGGGAAACATGATTCAAGGAAAAATTTCCAAGTTTTCATATAGCCCATATTAATACCACTTGAGGATTACATAAATGTGTTTATTAACATGCATTCCAAATAAATGTACCCCTTTTAACCCCTAGTTATTAACAATTTCGCATGTATTTCAAGGAAACAAGATGATATGGGTGCATTCGTGATTGGGGTACCATAACAAGAACAATGACACCCATTTGTCATGTGTCTTAATTTCTAAAGCAAGGACTTAACAAAATGAATGTTTTGAGATGCTAAATATGAAAGGGGGATATGTATGTTTAGGCTTTCAACTAATAAATGTTATAATGAATGATTCAAATCAATTGAACAAATTTTGGTATAAACCAAAAAAGAATATATGACTACTTATACATTCCATAACAACATATTTTCATTTGGAGTGCCAAAACCCTATTAAAAACATCAATTTTTATTTTTTTTGGCACCCACATCTCCTATACTTCTTTCCAAACCTTTGGAATGTAAATGTGTAATTAACAAAATTAATTTGATTTTCCTTATTAATGTATATTTTTAATGAAAAAATCCAAGATTCTAGCAAATTAACATTACACACAAATTTTGGTGATTGATCATACTAAAAATTTGTGCCATCATATATAACATATTTTATTCTATTTGTGATTAAAATTTGAAGCAATTTGAACAAATATTACTAGTATTGTTGAGTCCTTTTCGATAAAACTACATAAGGACATGTTTTAACCATCGAAATCACAAAAAATATCACCATTTTAATCAAGAAGTATGTGACTATCCAATGAAAAAATAAAATATACCAAATAAATTACGTAAACATAATGGTCATTCAAAATGGTGTCTTGAAAGTGATTTTGGGGCAAGACATTCCTTTTGTGTACCCTAACCATGAACGTACCCATATGTGTTATTGTCATAGTGAATGTAAACATTATTGATGTATAATAGTCAATATAAGTAATAAAAAAACACAATTAATGTTGCAATTGTGACCATATTTGGATTTTGTGGATTACATGCATGCACATATAATATTGAGGAAAAGAGATCCCAATGTTTTCAATCTTAAATTTTGCAAATACCACAAAGTTTAAAGGAGGGAAACAAAATTATGGAAAAAGAGGTTTTCTTGTCCCTAGTGCATTCCAAGTTTGGTATATGGTTATATTGGGGTAATTTTTAGTTTTGAAATGAAAAAATTCTAGAAACTTGGGCATTTTCATTCATTCCTTGCTACCACATCACAAGGTGATGCACATCATAAACACATCTTGGACACTTCAATTGCACAAAACAAACAAAATGTTTTAACAAAAATGGAGCCAAAACTAAATTCAAGATTCATCATACTTGCCATAGCCCAAATCCATGAAGGAGTCATATTCTCCTATAGTATGCTTTGAAGGTCCCCATGAAGATTACATTGAAATGATAAAATTCATGTGACCACCAAAAATCTTTGTAAAGAAACTTTCATGTTTTGTGATCTTAGAGCCTTGAATACTCTCTATAAAATTAACCAAATAGAACATGTAAGACCATGTCTTGTAATCTATGGGAGGAGATTTCCAATGTTGTGTCAAATTCTTTGATCCTAAAAATGATTTGTCCTTTCAAATTGCATTTGACTTTGCATGTATTGGGACATATTTGTCCCAAATCTTCAAATGTAAAAAAAATCACTTTCAAAGTGACATTGTTTTGGGAATGCAAAATATTATATTATAATTTTATTTTAACCCTTTGCAACAAACCAAATAACATGTAAAATTTAGAAGATATTTTACATGTCAAATCCTACTGTATTTTGAACATTTGAAACTTTTGAAAAGCCTAAATCCCCAAATTGAAAACTAATTTTGGGAATTTTGATGGTGCTTCCCCCAAGTATTCCCATGTTTTTTATTTGTATGAATGAGGGTTACATTATCCTTGGCCTTTATCATATGTTTCAAACTTGCAATTAAGTTGAGTCTTTTTCAAGCTTTTGGCTTACCTTTAACCTAGGAAATACGTTTTTTTAGCATTTTTAAGAGGATTAGTTTGACCTTGAAATTAAGGTCCCCATGATATTCTTCCATACCATAAAAATGTCGACATATTATTTTGTTGGGAACCCTATCTTTCTATGGGATATGTTTTGAAATCAAAATTTCAACTTCATCCTTGACCCAAATTCATAATTTCTTGCTTTTACTACAAGCCCAAGCAAGGGTCATAACATGTTTTCCCATTTAAGAAAGTTTGAAAATAATATACACATTGACATTATATATATACAAAAGTGTTGTAAACCTTTCATGACAATAACTTCAATGTTGTTTAACTTCAATCATGATCCCCAATCAAAGTCTTTACATAATATTTTCCAACCAATTATATTTTGCAAAGAGAAATCCCTCATTAACATCCACATTTCATAAGGCATCATGCCTTCCATTATTTTTGAGCTTGTTTTTTCTTTTTTACTTGCTTGACCATGTTCCCCAAAAATTAAATGTACATTGTTTCCTTTCCTTACATGGTTCATGTATTGAATCCTTGGAACCCTATTTCAAGAACCTCAAATCCAAGCATGATTGTTCATTGTGTACGTAATGTTGCATGTATCAAACAACATTAATGGGAAATTGAAGTGAAATTATGTGTTAGAATTTTTATCGTGCTTGCTTTTGAAACAAATAGTTGATTGGACATGGGGAACATTTGTTTGTTGGATTAATTTATAGCCATTAAGGTGTATCATGTTATTGATGTATATCTTGTTCTTTATGAAAATTGGTTATGCCAATACAAGGTTCATGTACAAAGGTAATACATGGACCTTGGATTTGTAACTTATGTAAGTATAGTTGGTTGATCAGTTGAAATTACGATAAATAATGTGTAAACCCATAACAAGTTAGTTGGAGTCTAATGAGGCTTATAATTGCTACATCCATGAGACTGAGATTTGATATTCTAATCAACTTTTAAATGAAAATTTGGAATCATCCTCTAGTTAAGTTAGCTTTTGAATACTTGTCATAAAAGCTTTAAGGGTAGCAAGCCTTAATGATGGAAATGTCCAAAAGGATGTGAATTTTTGAAAATTGGGAGGATATGGACAACAGTTGTAGTTATAAGAAATATATATATGTGTAATTTATTATCATTTTATTATCAACTATGTGTTCATGTTGTAAGAAATCAATATGTAGATACATTACACAAGGAAAAAAAATTTACTTTTGAATTCTTGGACTATGTTTTGAGTATATGTGTGTATGAACATCCATTTCCTTTTATTGCTTCAATTGGTTTATGAGTGTTGTAACAAATGTATAGAAATTATATATATTGAATGTGATGGTCATGTGAGTAGCAAGGATTAAATTGGACATCACATGTGCATAATGTACGTAATATTAGTTGGGTATGCATGCATTACTAAAAATCTTAAATAAAATTTGTGAACACAATAGGGGTTGAGTTTAATGGTTTGATGTCTATGCCCTTTTCTTGTGGTATCAAAGCTTGGTAATAATGGAATAGTGTAAAGGAAACAAAAGTTATTCAACTAAAATTGATTGAAATGTAGTTGAGATATGAACATGTGAAAGGAATTCATGAAACATAATAGAGTTATTTCACAAGAGTTTGAACATAAAACTAGAACATGGAACATTGATTAAATATGCATTATTGGTTTAATGACTATTGAACTATTGAATTTTGGCCTTAAAGATGTGCATGTACGGTACATTGTAATTAACATTACACACAATGCATTCTACATAAGGCCAATAGTATGGTTGTGAAGGAGGGGCACAAAACAAACCCTAGTAGATCTTGATTAGGACTTACTTCACAAATTTAAGCACCCTTTTGCTAGAATACACAACAAGGATTTACAAATAGGAACATTTGGTGTCCCATGTTAGTGACATGTGGGTATTAGAATTGTCTTGGATCAAATTGATGGAAGTCCACAATTTTACACCCCATGTTTGGAAATGAAGTTCAACACATGTGATCAAATTTGTGTACTAAATCGATAGGAAGGAGAGCAAGATTGATATGTTGGGTGTTAATGAAATAATAATTCTATGCCACATTAATCAATTTTTTTAATGAGGGTACTAAAGGTGAGATTGAATGGAAAACCTTAACTGCATGCACACCTACAAATTGTGCATCGTACAAATCATAATATCAACAAATTGCAATTATCCATGAAATGGAAACTCACACTTAAAATGCACAAAATGTGAGGGCTTTGACCATGGAACCAAGAACTACAAGTCAAATGTAACTATTATAATGTGTTCGGGCATTTGGTGTCTTCATGTTAAAGAGTTTTTTAAAGACTTTTTCAAGGGTTTTTAATAGTTATGATGAACATTGGGGCATAGGATTGAAGCCATGAGGTGAATTTTTTAATAGTATAATTATAACAACTAATGTTAACTAAATAAGTTCCAACCAAAAAAATAATGTTTAAATTGTGAAAAATGAAGTCCTTATGTAATCATATTTGGTTGTCATGAAAGGTTTTTTACCTACAAAAGACTTCATAACTATCAGTTTATGACATGTAACAATACAAATATTATCAATTATTAATCTTTGGTATGTATTTAAATGACTTAACTTATTTCACTTTGGAAATATTTTTATATTTGATCAACAATTAAAATTTTTTTTTATTCCTATACATGTGTAGTAAAATTATAGTTGTGACATCCTAAGTGGTGTTCCTTTGTGTGAAAACACCCCACACATAAGATGTATTCCAACGCAAACCATAAGAGGAAAAAGGGCCAATTCCATGACCAATTATCTTGAAGATTTGGTCAACAATGAAGTTGTTGTGTTTAAGCAACTCAAGTGCATTTATGATGAATGACATCAAATTTTTGAGGGAGATAGAATATCAAAACAAAAAAATGACCATAATTTTGGTGTTTTCAATTGAATTGAATACAATATTACTAGGGTAGCTTCAACACAAATTATGTACTTTTTTGTTTTACTAAATGTTTTAGAAAAAAAAACTTGAAGTCCATTGTTTTAAAAAATAAATCAAGGTAGTTATATTTCAACTCATGCTTTGTCCAACACAGTCACATGAATGTTGATTAGCCCAACCAAAAATATAGCACGAAGCTTGTGAAGACTTTTGTGATTTTATTGTATTTATTTGTTATATGCCAAAATTTTCAAAATTAAAAATTCAAGTGTCGAATCAAAATTCTCAAATTATATTAATTATTTAGCACTAATGTGCCAAAACCACCAAGGTATTACACTATGGAGGAAATGATAAATATATGAGAACCATTACCTAGAAAAAACAAATTGTTGAACATTTGGCTCGTCAAAGGTCATATCAGAAGTCCTAACCCATTACATTAAAAAAAAGGTAACACTAACACCAATGGAAACCATAATGAATTTTAGGAAGTTGAATATATAGAAGGATTAATTATAAAAAAGATAGAAAGATGAAAATAGGTGGGCATTAGTAACAACCATAGAAATGGACAAAAACACGAAATGCATGTGTTTGAGCAAATTGGACAAAGGATGAAATTTGCATTTGCCAATTGAAATTGGTGAACACAAGGTCGATATTTTGGTTGACACAAGAGCATTGATGTGTATTTTTTGGTAATATAGTAAGACAATTTAGCTTGATGCATCTTGTTGTTGGGACTAATAGTTATTCATTATGCCAATTTGCCCCCCTTGTGTAATTGGTTGACACAATTATCACACAATTACAAATACCAAATTACAACTATTCCCCAACTTTTGCAAGTCCAAACCAAAAATTGGCAGCAAGTTATACATGGACTAATCATGTTATGAGCATGTTAGCCATACTAACTTAACATTAAAACAAAATGTGCATGCAGTTCACTAATCCACATTCAGTGGACTAATGAATTCACTACATCCCCACTAAGTCATGTTCAGTGGGACCATTACATTCACTCAAAATCTAATGAAATCACTTGGCATATAAGGACATATTTTGTTGTAGTGTAATTGTAATCCATTTCAATTTTGAAATAATATTCTAGGTTTGGCGATAAAGATTTTCAACTAGTTTGAGAATGACCGTGCTAAATAGGAGTGGGAGATTGAATTTAATATAAGTTGTTTAAAACCAATTAGATTTTATCATGGTTGTTTAAGGTTTTTCCCTTTTCCTTTTCAAACAATCATTTGAAAGTGACAAGGTTGGACAAGAAAGGATGAATGGACTTTATTTGGGATGTCCAAAGTCAATTGGATTCAATCATGGATGTTCATTTTTTTGGGGTATGTAGGCAATCATCCAAGAACAACTGGGTTAAAAAATAATAAACAATTCGACCTAATTTAGGTTGTCCAAGGTTGATTGGATTTAAATGTACAATAATTTACAAAATATTTACAATATGTTATTTGTAGTTATGCCAAAATTGAAACTATTAATTACAACTAGTGGTTTTTCTCCCTAATATATGAATGGAGGTGATATATTAGGATGGACAAATACAATGAGCATATGAATGAAAAATTCATACTTTTTATCATCATTTGTCAACCTAAAATAAAAATAAACAATGGCACAACCAACTGATGTTAAAAAAATTACACAACATTCAATCTTATATGGGAAAATTGGATTTTAAAACCAAGATCCTAAGGAACAGTGAATTCATATTTTCCACAAAGGGGGAAGACTTCCAAATAAATAGGCCCATTGATGCTTAAATTGAAAACAATTAGTTCGGTTATAATTGCAATGTCCACAATTGAAAACATTTAGGAACCATGATGTATTTGATACATGTATCAATACAAAACATCCATTTTTCAATTGTAGGACTTTACATATGGACCCACCAAAATGAAAATCAACAACACATATTTCAAAAAGTTCCAAAACTAACTTAACATCCCCACCCATAAACTTAAATAAATTGAATGATGAGCTTTTACATGTGTTAAACCAACTTTACTTCATCATGTATTGGCTAATATTTTCACATTTAAAAAATTTTAAGGTCTTAAATCACTTGACCATATGTAAACCATTAATATTTCACATGTCCAACACCTAGCAAACTTAGAAACTATGAAATCGCCTAAGCATTAGTGAACACATGAAAATCATTTAAAGTTTTATATCATGCTCACAAATTGTAAGCATTGGGAATCCTAGCTTGAATTTACTCATGCAACAAAAATACCATGGGCAAGACTATCAATTATGTGTTTTCATTTGTTTTCTCTTGCGATCAATTATCCCATAAACTTTCTATTAACAACTTGAATATAATCACTAGAAGTTCACAAATGATGATAAGCACAAACTAACCTAGTGAGAAGTCCTTTTAAAAAATTTCAAAATCACTTGGCAAATGTGAACACTTCAAATCTATTAATAAATTCACAAGAATATTTCATAAAAATTCATAGAAAGTTCAACTTGCTCACAATATATTGATTGCATTATGTTTTAAAACCTTAGTTACAAACTTATTAGAAAACACTTGAAACTTTGTTTAGGGTTCACTAATTTCACCTTGATTTTTGCCAAAATGGGGTGACTTACAAAGTTTTCAAACTTATAAGACCAATCATGTTTTTAATGAGATCTTACAAACATTAGAACTTGGTGTACATTGTTTTTGTTCCACAATACACAAGTTTATTTCCGTGAAGAAAAACACACCACAAAATTGTCTATCACCCATTTACAAAACCAAGGAAAAAGAAACATAAGCTTTCAAATTTGAAATGCATAAAGATCCCAAAGAAAAAAAAATCAAGAAGAAGAAAAAAAACAAAAAAAGTTATTTCTAGTTGTTTAATCTCCTACAGAAACACACGCATAATTAAAAAACAAAATAAGGATGAAAATGATGACAATGATGATGGTGAATGGGAAGAAGAAAATGATTGATAACAACTAAATACAAATATTAAAGCATGTTGTTGTTGCTATTCAATACTAAGTATCACAAATATAAAAATTGAGCAACAATTTTTATAAACATTTCCAACAACATGAACAATAGTTAAAAACAAGGTAAAGGAAAATTATAATACCTATAAATTGCATTAAAATATATTTGTTTTTAAAAAATGCAAAGCCTTTGCATTTTAACCTAAATATGAAAAAACTTCAACACCACCTTTGCCTAGATAAGAAATGGAAGAAAACATGACCTCCCTTACAAAACAATGAAGACAACAAGACACAAAGCTGCATCCCCAAATCAATTCTAACAAATTACAAAATGAAAATAATGGACATAAGATGAACACAAACAAGAACAAAAAGGTTGGAAAATATTCTCAAGCAAGTTTAGCCATCCCAAACATGATTAAAGGAAAGAAAACACCATGTGATTATCTCAAAAAGTTGAATGAAAAAGAATCACTAGATCTAGAATTGCCATGAAAATTATTCAAGAAAATTCAAAATTACAAAAAAAAATCCTCCCTCCTCCTTTCAAAATGTTTAGAATATGTGTAAGTCAATACATTTGAAGTTTTGTGAAAACCTTACTTAGAATATGAAGTGTTATAATTACACCATAAGGAACTTCAAGATGTGTGTAATTTAAATTCTATTATAACGTTGTTAATTGTATGAAAACGTATACATTTCAAGCCTAATCTCCATTCTTGAAGGCATGCATAAATTTTACATAATAGACATTGACATGGATAGCAATTTTTTTTACACCAAACAATTGTTGCAAAATCAATATTCTATGACTCAACTAGTCCAAAGGCCATTTTGATGGTTTTTATTAACGTTTTTTTTTTTTCCCAACCAATTGTCTATGAACAACCAAGTTGGGCAAAAGGGGGTGATTAGACTTGATGTGGGTCATTTAATGCCAACTAAACTTGATCATAACCTTCCTTCTTCTTTTTCATGCATAGGCATCCAAGAATGACCAAGCTACACAAAAGGAGGCAACTACATTTGATTTGGGCCATCCAATGCTAATTGAATTTTATTGTGACCAAGATTTTTGTTTTCTTTTGTTTTTGGCAATTATCAAAAAGGGATTGGCTTGGATAGGAGGGGGTGACTATAGTTAATCAAGACCATCTTTAAGGTCAACCAATTTTGATCATACTCATACCTTTTTCCCCTTAACTAATCATTTTAAAATGATTGGGCTAAACAAGAAAATGCAACTAGATTAGATTTGATCAAATGCATCCAAAGTCAACCATATATTATTATTGTTGTTCAAGTTTTTTCCTTTTTCATTTTTGGGAGACTATCGAAAAGTGACCAAGTTGGATAGAATTGGATTTGATCTAGGTTGTCCAAGGTTGATTAGGCTTTAACATGATTATTCAAATTAATTACTTTTTGGGTGACCATCCAAAAACAACCATGCTAGATAGAAAAGGGTGACCAAACTTAATTTAAATCATCCAAGGTTAACCAATTTTTAATTTTTTTTCAAGAAATCGTTAGAAGGTGACCAAATTAAACATAAAGTGGTGCATGGATTTGATTCAAATTATCTAACACCAACTATATTTGATTATAGCCATCTTTTTGTCAATTTTTTGAGAACAGATTGTAACATACCCATAGGTTTGTCAATTGGTATTGAAGGTAAAAAACCTTGTTGATTCCCAAGTTTGTAGTATGTGGAATGCAAACCCAAGGTGCACTCCATAGCTTTCAACAAAGGAATAAGGTTGGGATTTGTAAAATGGTACTAAAACAAACTCACAAGTAAAAGTTCAAGGTGAATAAACTTTGACAAAGAAAGAAGGAAGGTGGTTAAGGCAAGTTCAACCCAAAATGATACATGAATGAACCAAACTCATAAAACACACCATGGCTCAAACTTGGAGAAATGCCACCACCTCCAATCCTATAGTATATTTTGTGACCAATCATAGGGGTTGCATCAAAATGGCAAATGTCTTGGGACTCCCAATTAAAATTCCCAAATTGTGACCTTCAAATTCATGGGTTCATAATTCATGCATGTGAATTTCAATTAAAGAGCTATAGGTCAACGTGGTAACCTTTGAATATACATTTCAACTTTTTATCATATGTTATTGATTTAAATGTCATAAATTGACCCTTATTTTTCAAGTTTTTGTGGTTAGGAAGCAAACCACTAATTTGATTCCTTGCAACTCTTTTGACCATAATATTTAGTTCGTAATTTTAAATGGTGCTATGAAACCACTTTTGATATTTACACTTCAAGATGTAGGATGACCTATGCCCCTCATCAAATTTCATGAACATGTTGTTTTGTGCCTTACATGGTTTTGTGTAAATTCATGCAATTCATTTTTGATGTTTAGCACAAAACAAATTTTTAAAAAGTGATATGTTTTATAATTGATTACGGGATTTGAACCCATGACTATCTATAAGTGGGATCTAGTTATTACCATTAACCTATTTATTGTTATTCAAAACAATTGGTTTTATTTTTTCATTTATTTTTAACTTTTTGGGTCACTATTACAAAATGTGGGTGTAGTTCACTAGTCCCCGCTCATTAGACCAATGAATTCATTCAAAATCCAATGAAATCACTTGGCGTACAAGGACACCTTTTGTTGTAGTGGCTTATTAATTGAACCATGTGACAAAATTACATAGGTTGTCAAGGTTTTTTTTATGAATTTTGAAAAACCCTTGCAAAGTTTGATGGGGTGATTATATTTGGCTTTCAAAACCATTCTAATGTTATATTAGGGACCCAATTTGGACCAAATTTACTACTTGCATTTTTGTCCCAAAAATTTGAAATTTTCATAAGACTCTAACTCGATGTTTTCATTTAAAAGTGCTTAGGACTCACTTTCTTGCACTCTCCACAATTATGATTGTGTGTTTAAGTCCCATGACACTCTTTTGACCTAATCCCATTTTCATGTTTTAATCTTAGTTATGAGCCCAAAATTAAGGTACAACATATTAGGTTAAACAAGAAAGGTTGATTAAATTTGATTCAAATATTCCAAGGCCATTCAATTTAATCATGGTCATTTGAATTTTTTTTGAATGGCCATCCAAGAACAATCAAATTAGATAGAAAAGGGCCAAGTAGACTTGATTTGGGTCATGCAAGGTCAATCAAAATTTTATCATAACCTCATTCACTTTTTAATGATCAAATTGGTCAAGAGACAATAATTAAACTTGATTTTGTTATTAGAAGTCATGGTTTTTTATGTTGTCCAAGTTGACTACCTTATCCACCTTGATTAATGAATATATTCATTTTCATTAACAGTCTATGGCTTGGATGACGTGTATTTTTTGATTGATGAACTTGATTAGAATGACCTATTTGATTATTTATCAAATTGAACATCTTATCAAGTTCAACAAAAAATTGACCACCTTAATTAAAATGGCCAATGGGTTTAGTCAAATGGGACATCTAGTCAAATTGGACAAAGTAAAATGACATGCTTGATCAAAATGACCAATGATTTTTTGGTCAAATTGGACATCTTGTGTTAATTAATAAGCCAAGATAATTAGTTATTACCTAGGTTAAGTATGTAGCCTAATTTCATTTATTTACCTACCACCTACTACATAGGCTATGTAGGTAGTAAAATTTTATTTACCTACCTATGCCTACCTACTTAATTACCCAGCTCCTACTTAGGCTTACATATTTACCTAGCTACTACCTCGACTAAGTAAATACTTTAAGTCTACCTACTTACTAACTACTTACCTCCTACATATTTATGTACATGTGTAGGTTTACCTCCTAACTTTTTTACCTACATGTCATTTTGCAATGTACCTACCAATTTACTTTCAACCTACTTACTAATTACCTAACTTTCTTACTTACTTACATAACTAGTGATGTGAAATAAAAAACTTGACAACAATTATCATTGTTTGGAGGTGTAGTCCATTGGTAAGGACTTGGTTTTTCATTGCGGAGGTGAGGGGTTCAATTCTTTATACTTGTAACCTATGTGCATGTGTAAGGGACTAGGGTAGCTAGGTTAGATTAATGTAGCTAGGTAGGTTAGGCTAGGCTTACCATCTATATGCCTTCTTGCCTTTCTACAACCTACTTAAACCTATTTACTATTTACCTACCTAAAAAATATTTTAAAAAATCATTTATTGAAATTTAGATATGAATTCAACTAGGAAAATAGTCCCTTATTATGTTAATAAAAAAAAAACACCCTAGTCACAATAATATGTCCAAATTGACTAGATGCCCAAATTGACAAGGTGGGTATTTTTGGGTACACCCTATCATTTTGGGTATTTAAAAAATAAAATTTCTATTAAAAAACCTATTTTTGTAGTAACATTTCGGCCATCTAAGGTTGATTGGATTTTATTGTGGCTCTTTTAGTTGTTTTTTCATGTTTCTTTTCCAAGTGATGATTCGAGAATGGCCAATGTCAATAGGAAGGGCCAACTCAATTTGATTTAGTCCATCCAAGGCCATTTATATATAGTTATGGGGTTTTTTTTAAAAATTACCATTTAAAAGTAATTGATATGGGCTATCCAAGGTCAATTATATTCAATTATATTCAATTATGATCATTATATATACAAATTTATTTATTTTTTGAACTGACCATCCAAGGTCGATTTGATTTTTTAAAAATAAAAATCAAACTTTTTGTCCAAGAACAATCAAATTGGATAGGAAGGGGCAATTAGACTAAATATAATATGTGCAAGGCTAATTGGATTTTATCATGGTTGTTTGAGATTTTTTTTTCTTTTTTTGAAAGGAGATCCAATAACAACCTAGTTGGATAGGAAGGGGCAAATAAATTTGATCTAATGTGTTCAAGACCAATTGGATTTTCTTATAGTCATTCAATTTTTCTTCCATAAATTTTTATTGGGTAGCCATTTAAAGGTGGTTAAGCTAAACTAGAGGGGCGATTGGATTTTATTTGGGTCTTTTAAGGATATTTTATTTTACTGTGGTTGGTCAAGTTTTTTTTTGGAAGTTTTTCATTTGATGAAGTCAAGTTATAAACATTTCTTGTAGGATGGAACTCATCACTTTGATTAAAAAAACCCAGCTTAGGCGGCAACATGTCACTTGGAGTTGCCCAAGTGCTTTAAATGGTAATGCAATTGCGTGATTATTGAAGAATGAATATTTCGAATATGTCATTCAAACATGTGTTGAATGTTGCTTGGACCTTCATATAATTGTGGTTCTAACTAACTTAATTGATGACAATTATTGATGTGGAACTTTCACCCAAAAAATAACATAGTTGAATTTAGTGGCATGTAACAAATAGTTGTGACATGGACATTTGCAAAAAAAAGGGTAATTAACATGGTGATTGAACAATGTTCATAAAAAATAATCACCAAGGTGATGGGAAAGATAGAAAATATTCTAATAAGATGGGGAATATATCATATTATATGACCTTGACGGTGGTTGATTATAATGACCTCCTAACATGTATTAAATTCCCAATAAAAATAAAAGTCGTGGTTGATGAGGAAAAGGAGTCATGCAAGTTTGAAATGGATCAAACACCAATGCATACTTTTGCCCTAAACATCATTAACTTTATGTGGGCTATGGAAGGATGTAAACAAGAAAGATATTATAAGGAACATGAAAACAATTCACCAAAGAGTACCACTAATGAAAAGGAAGTTACGTATGAATTATGGTCAAAAGAAAGATTTGAGTGTGATGGATCCACTATCCACAAGTGTGTGAAATTTGAGGAATTGTAAGGTGAAAATTATTAGAAGTTGAAGGTGGAATCAATCATAATAAAGGATGGCATAATGGATGAAGGGCAAAAGCATACCAAAGTATACCACCTAGTGATCCCTTACCAACATGTAAAAGTAGATTTAGAATCTTTTGCATTTAGGCATTTTAGTCATGCCATAAATATTGGGATGTACTTATCATATTAAATAAACCATATATGGTCATCCTTAAGGTATGTTATTACTCCCACTAATGTTTTTATATTTGCAACTGGTTTATTTCTTTGGCTAATGTTACACATTTTTCAAATCAAACAATTCAAATGATGTGTTATTAATGTTTGAGACATTATGCACCTTGATAGACATTTTTTCAAATTTGAATTTTTGACAATGACAATGTGAAGCCCTCAAAAATAAGATTTCCATAAACTAAAATTTGGCATCCAAAACATTTTTTTTAATATGATACTAAAGTGCATTGCATGTGTCTAATTCATTAAATCATGCCCCAAACTTTTAAAAATTGTAACATATGAATGAAAATTTCAATTTTTTTTTTTGGACCTACTTTTAATTTAATTTCTCACAATGTGAATAATTGGAAAATTTTGCAAAGTAAATTGAAAGTAGGTTTTTAAAAGGTTTGGTACAAAATTTGAAACTTTCAAAAACTTCAACATATCACATTTGGTGGGCTTGTGTACTTGAAAAGGACTATCTCATAAGGCATCATGTACTTTCTAAATTTACTTGTCACCAACAAAATTTAACTTGTGAGGAATATTTTTTGAGTACTTTTGCATGCTTTCACCTTGAATGAATAGTTCAAGAGTGTGCGTGCCAATTATGAAACTAATCTTAACTACAAAAAATCATGATCAATGGAAATTGATGAAGAAGAGGAGGATTTTGAAGACTAGTTAAAGTAGGCGAGTCACATAGAAGAAAAAACCTACAAATGACCATTCTAACCAAGTTGGGAGATAATCAATAGCATATGCACAAACCAAACACATCTAGAATGATACTTAGAAGGAATTCAACAATTTGAAGGTGAGCTTATGGGGAACTTCATTGAAATTTGGAAATTCAACCAACGATTATTAAGCACAAGTTAAATCATGGTTCCAATGCTGCCCAAAAAAGGGAAATTTGGAAACTATTAGATTTGAATTTATGGAAATCTTTGCTTATAACAAAATCAAGGTCAAATGCTACACCATCAAAGGGATACATGATTGACATGTAGGGGTTTCCCCATTGAAAAATGACACAACTAATAGATCGTTGGTATGAGAAAAAAAGGAGGTGGAAAAACAAATTGAAGAATTGATAAAGGTAGGAAATATGTAACATATCAACTTGAAATATGTTTGCCACATGTCCCTTCCAAAAAAAAAAAGGATGGAAGCCACATATTCCAAGAGGTTATTAATCATTATACAAGCAAACATGGAAGGACATGTATCCTATGTCATCAGTTGAAAATTTTGTAGTTTAAGTCAAGGTTATTTAACATGTTAGACTTGTAGTTGAAATTATGGAAAATTTGCATGGCCTAGGAAGGAGTAAAAAAATGTAGTAATCACTAAACATGGGTTATATGCACGGACATCCATGCCTTTTAGAAAATTCCAAGGGCACATTTTCTCACACAATGAGTTAGGTATTATGGAGTAAAAATGTGGCATTTGTCCATGGGTGTTTGTGGACAACATGAGTTCATCCCTAGTTATGTTCCTAAAATGAGCACATAAAACATTTATGGTGAATCATAAAGTTATTTAAGGGACAATCTAAATATTATTTTATAGTATTTATAAAAATAGTTATAAAAACATAACTATGAAAGAAACCTACAAAAAAAGTTTTAAAACTACAAAAAATTCCTATCTAAAGTAATTATAGTTTATTGAAATTACCTATCAACTTTTATTTATTGTGACAATTTGAAAAAATAAATCAACTCTAATTGGGACACATGATATGGTGTTGGAAAACCCTTTCCAAGGACTATAAAATGGACATTTAAAGTGTTCAACTTGGACTTTTTTTTAAAGAAAGTTATGATTTAAAACATTTCTTACCAAAAATGTTATACTAGTTGACATTAACTAGTAATAATGATTCCACCATTATGGTAAAAACATTCCTCTATTGATTTATGGACAAAAACCAACTCCTAAAAAAAAAGGTTCTACAAGGGTATAAATTGGTTTCAAGGTTGGAACTATGTCTATTGAAAGATCAATGATTGTTCCAAGAATGAATGAAATGATTCTTTGTTTAGTATTTAACATTAGATTCTTAAAAAGAATCATTTTCCCCTCCATTTTCAGAAGCATTATAGGGTACATCACCTTGTGTACCCTATAGTGTCAAGGTTGGAAGTTTTGGTGGATCACATTGAATTGGTGGGAAAATTTGGGTTGGTCCAACATGGGACATACATGGGTCATGTGTCACATTAGATCAGAGGGAAAAAAATGAACCCACTTTGTCATGGCACATATGTGGATAACATTGATATTATGGATGAAATGTTAAGATTGTAAATGAATTAGGTTGTAAGTTCTAAAAACATTTGTGATCTACTAACTTGCAACTATTTGTGATTGAAAATGGACTATTTATTATGCAACCAAAAAAAAAATCACTTTGTGACCAAGACCACAAAATTGGAATAGGTTTTGGAACTTTGAGCAATTGAGAATTTGGCAATGGTACTATTTTGCAACTTATATAATATGTGGAATACAACCTATGTAAAACTATAATGAAACTCTTTTGTAACTTTGTAAATATTGTGATGTCATGTATGTCATCATTCTTCACCATCATGTCCAAGAGACCTTACACACATTTATAGTTGTCCAAATTGTGATACACAGTGCAAAAGTGCATTCCATCATTATTGGTAAACAACATGAAATTGATTTGAAATGGTACATGCATTATAATTCAAGGTTGAAAAATAGATTACAAGAATATTTTTTAAAATGTTCATTTTTATTGACATATAATTTGACTCTAAATTTATAATGCCCAAGTTACTTATGGCAAAGGTTTTCTTCTTTCTACACAAAACATCATCACAAAAATGATGAAGCAACAATTAAGTATTGTGATTTAAAACACTTAGATTGTATTTCCATTTTGTGATTTATATCTTCGTCTATTTTATTAAAGTGGAACAAGCCACACTTTATTCTTCCTACCTTGTTTGCTTTTGAGGTCAATAACATATAAATAACCTTGTGGTGCAAAAGATGTATAGATTTTCATACTTTCAACCTAAATAAAATTATTTTGCAACTACAATTCAATTAATTCCATTAATAAATACAATATACACTAATTGTCACAATTAATTTATCATTAAAATATAGTTCCTAAATCACAATTTTGTAATTGGGTATAGTATTCACTACAACCTACACACATTAGTGGTTTTCAAAACAATATGCATCAAATAGTTAGATTTCATTGTATAACTTGGTTTCTTGCCACATTTTTCTTGGTTCAACTTATTTGTTTTTGAAAATTGCCATTATGTGATATGTGACATGTGAATATAACTCAATATAACATGCAAATAACTTTGTGCAATTTACAAAAAAATATAGATGTCCATTTTTAACCTAAATAAAATTATTCTACAAATGTAATGCCATTAACTTTGTTCTAACAAACAAGATACATAAATCATTATAACTAATTTATCATTCAAATGCAACATAAATAACACATTGTGACTATGATGTGATTGGTGCCTAGTTAGGTTAATATAAGTTATTATAGATTATTCCATAAGTTAGGTTCCTAAGCTATTCCTTAATTAATGTAAGCTATTATAGGCTATTTTTTGGTTAGTGTAAGCTACTATAGGCTATGTTTAAGTTATTATGAACTATCATAAGCTAGGTTCCTAGGGTAATCTTTGACTATTCCTAGGTTAATGTGACTACCTTAAGCTATTCATAGTTATCATAGGTTACATTTAAAAATTAATTTTAATTATGTAGGCCTAGGTTACTTGTAGGCTACCATAGGCTAATCCTAGGCTATTCATAGGCTATTTTAAGCAATTTGTAAACTAATGCAAGTTACTTTAGACTCTTCCTATACTAGTAGTGTAGGTTATGTTAAGTTATCATGTGTAGGATACGATAGGTTAAATTCATAGGCTAATCTTAAGTTATTTATAGAATAGTGTGGGTTATCAGGTAAGATATTTTAAAGTTAGCAATATGGGTTTAATTTTTAAGTTAGTCATAAGTTATTCATAAGTTATTATAGGTTACCTTGGGCCATGTTTAAGGTACCATAGGCTAGTCCTAGGTTATTCCTAGGCTATTATACATAGATTAGTCTACCCTAGCTTATTATTGATTGTTCTAGGCTATTCCACCTTAAGTTATTTTAAGCTATTATATACTAGGCTATTTTTGGCTATTTTTGGTTATTTTACCTTAGTTATTATAGGTTATGGGTGAAAACACATTACATGGGGGTCATGATTGTCATCACATTGTATTGTTTTTTAGGGATCCCACATTTGAACTTCAACCATGTCATTATTATGAAGGATTTTCATATTTTTGTAGATTATGATAAGTCAAAACCTAAATATGCCAAAAAAACTACATTTTTTATTTCATACGATGTGATGTTAAAGTATATTTGTGCCAAAAAATATACGTTGTATCATATTAAAAAATGCAAACATATTCAAAAAATAATTGAATTTAAAAAAAATCTTTATGAAATTTGTAGTATCTACTAAACATTATGATTTCGTATGATTGGAATAAGTTTGTGAACCTTGTGAATAATTTGATAATTATTATATCACAAATGGTGTTTTTTAGGGCAATGACCATAAATATGTGATAAATTCAAATTTTGACAAACAATCGATTTCAAATGGAATATGACAAGATATGCAAGGTGGGTCATCTTTTACATTTTCATTTCAATTGTTTTTTATCAACTAATTCAAATCAAAACTTAGTGCAATCCAAAAAAAATGGGATTTCTTATATTGCATATACCATAAATATATTCATTATTCTTTGAGTTAATTAATCTTTTAAATTTATTTTTAAAATAATATTAAATAACATCAACTTTGTGAAAATCAAAATATAAAGCCCAAAAACCAAAAGTGAAACCCAAAATTAAATGTAACATATTTTGTAGGTGTATATTTTACACACGTGTCATGAAACTACTCGAGTTGCCCCCCACCCCCCGCCCCTCTATAGTGTGCTTTCACCCTTATGCTACTCAAGGCTATTTTTTGATATTCTAGGATATTCCACCCCAAGCTATTTTTGAATATTCTAAGATATTCCACCTTATGTTATTCAAGGTTATTTTTCCTTAAGTTATTCAAGGATATTTTACCTCCAATTATTATTGATTATTTTAGACTAATCCACCTTAAATTATTTTAAGTTATTTATACCCTAAGTTATTTTTTTGTTATTTTAAAATAATTCACCTTTAGGCTATTATAGGTTATTTTATATTAATATAAGTTATTTTATATTACATTATTTCCAATTATTCCAATATATTATATTACATGTTATTGTAGGTTAGGGTTAAATAGCCTAAAATAAATTAAGGTATAACAACTTAAAGTATAATAGGATATAACATAATGGCTTTAAATAACCTTGAATAGCCTAAGGTAATATAATTCAAAATAATTTTAAAAACTTAAGGTACAATAACATAAAATATTTTATAATAACCTACATTAGTAGAAATCAACCAAAATGTAACCATTCAATTTACAATTACATATGACTTATAATCATTTGTAATTAATTTTGAGAATGTTTGTAACTATAAGATCAAATTTTCACTATTTATGGCCATTCTTGTGACTATGTTATGATTCTTGAAAACTTCATTATATTGGTTGCATAATTTATAAAAGTATTTGCATCCATGAATAGGCTGATATGTCCCATTTGTTGCAATAGTCACCAAGTTAGTCACACCTTTACAAGTATTCTATAATGATTTAGGGGTACACTTTATGTATGTATTAAAATTTTATTTAGGATATATTACAAATAATATATATATGTGTGCATATAAATTATGCATGTGTATTTATATTATTCATATATTGAATTTGGATATTAATATTTCAAATCTGAAAAAAAATATTTGAATTTTTTTATAGCAATTATTAGTAAATATATGTTTGGATACTGAAATTATTATCATTTATCATTATATCATATTTGATTATTATAATTAATAATATATATAACAAATGAGATAGTAAAAAATCTTATAACAACAAATTAGCTAGCCAAAGCTAACCACTATCAATAATAATAATTTAATTACTAATTGTATTATTATTTATTTTAATGTTTTAATAATTATTATAAAATTTTATTTAACTTATAACATATTATTGCATTATGACATGAACTATTATGAAAAGACTATTATAACTAATGATATTATTATTATTATAATAAAATATATTATTATTCTATTATTACCTATGAGGTTTTATTACTTATAATAATTAATATTGTTTGTAGGCAAACTAGGCTAACATAACATGGGTAATAGGAAGTAATTACCAATAAAATGCGAATTGGTTGGTGACACTTGTAGTTAAAATGTTTAACCCATATCCTTTGCCTTCCATTGTTCTCATATATATTGTATAAATAGGTGAACTAGAAGTTTTCAAAGTGCAAGTTTCATTCAAGGGATGAGCTAATAAAAATAGTTCAACCTTAAAAGTTAAAGGTTAAAACCCAAATAAAATAGGATTATTTTAAACCTATTAGATTAACCTAAGCCTACCTATTTACTTCCTTAGGTATATATTATCCTTACTTATCCATGTGTTGACATCCTATTGATTTAAAATTAAATAATCCATAGTTAAATAATTAAATAAATATGTTAAATATTAAATAAGGCTTAAATGTGCCACATGTCACCAAATAATTGGCCTTCAAAAGATAAATGGACACAAATTGTATGCCATGTGGCAAAAATTATTTTGCCATGTGTCATATACTAAGACCATACAAAATGGATGATGTGAAAATTTTCCAAATTAAATAAAAATATTTTTTAATGTTGCCATGTGGCAACACATGATTTGTTATTACAATGACCAAACTAGTTGCATGGTAAGTTGCAAATGACAATACATCTATAATAAATCAAAAGATGAAACTATATTTTTCTTACAACCACAATTTATGTCACCTACAACAATTGTCTTATGCAACTTTTCTGAAGCGATTAGAAGGATTTTAGTTTTAAATGTCACTTGTAATTAAAAATCAACGACAAAGACCAATTGAAAAAGGCCTTTTTCTACTAGTGTTATAGTAGGCTAAGGTAGAATAATAACAATTTCAATGACCTAAGGTATAACTTAAAATAACTTAAGGTATGTCATAAAATAACCTATAATAATTTAGGGTACAAGTTATTTAGCTTGGAATAGCCTAGGGCATAACCTAGGGTACAACAATGTAAGGTATAATTTTTTTGGGTATTTAAAGCAATAACATCAAAAGAAACCTATTTCTTGCAATGAATTACTTTAATTAATAATGAATTATGTCAATTTGTAGTGAAACATTATGATTACATAATGACCCTATAGTGAAATAATTTTTGTCAAGGTGAAATGACTGAGGAGGGGTGAACCTATTCCACTTTTAAAACCCCATAGCAATTTAGGCTAATGAACTACATCCCACTTTTCTACTAATGACAAATGGTTTTCAAAATGAATGTATAAAAGAATCAAAATATTGTTGTTAAACTTCATCATAGTTGGTTTCTTGTTTCACCTTTGTAATATCGACATTTTATTTTTTTGCATGTCTTGGTTTGGGTTTATTACACAACAAACAACAATACATTTAGTTCAACATAATTATTAATAACCTAACAAAATTATATAACGTCACATGTGTTTTCCTAATATTATGTTTTCCAAAGACAACCATCGTTTTCTTGAAAAAAAGTCTTATGTTGCATATACAACTTTGATTTTAATGGATTCAAACATTATAAAAAAGACCACATAACGCAAGAATAATGAAAGCCATCATAAATGTACAAAATAACATGTGTGTTTAATTTAACTAATTTTACCTCAACTCCACTCTTCACACTAAAAGCCAAATGTTCAAACACATGAACAAAACACACATGTTTTTTTAATCACTGGTCTTTTTATCACTACCAAATCCCTTGTCACAATAAGTAACATTTTACAAGTATATTCACTTTTAAACAAAATGCATGTTTACTTCACACTAATTTTATGTAATACAAATTTTAAAAAGAACATTCATGGACCTTTAAGCATCCATGTTTTTTAAATGAATAATTTAAGACTTGTAACAACCCTCATATCTAGGTTTATATTAAAAGCAAAAATAATAATCTCAACCATGACGTATCACCTATGATAGTTGCATTAGAAAAAAAACTAAAAAGTGCACAAAATGTTTAGGAATATAATTTTATCCTTTTAATTGATCTTGAATTTTTTGAAAACAAGCATAGGTGTAGGAGGGTCATCGATGAAAAGAGGAAGATATACTAATTTATTACCATGTGTCACTCATTTAATTTGCATACCAACCGAAATTGTAGATTCTCAAATTTCACGTTACAATTTAGTTGTAGAGTGATTGTTCACAATGACCATGTGAATGACTTTAGGTAAAAGGTGTGTCAACTTACATTTGATATGTTCACAAATCAAATGGAGTATGGCCCCATGTGCATTTCAATTCCAATCATTTAATTATGCCTATGTGAAGGATACCACCCATTTTATGTAGTCCAAATCTTTTATGGGCTAAGGAGTTGTTTTTAAAGGAGTTTATTCTATGAATGAATTTCTTGGAAGTGGGCACATGCACATGAAGGCTATGGATGCAAAGGGATGGTTTACTAACTTGCTATCACATGTCACTTGCTTGCGCATATCTCTCCAAAATTTCAGATTTCAAGTTGAATGTTGATTGCATATTAATTGTTCACAATGACCATGTGAATGACTTAGCAAAAAGTGTGCCAATTGACATTTGTTATGTTCACAAATTAAATTATGGATAATTTTAATATAAAGGGATTTCCAACTTATAAATGTGATGAATCGTTGTAATGTTCGTTGTTTTGATTCCAAATATTATATTCCAAAAGAAAAAATTAGAATCTGAACATTAACTATGGTGTTGAAAACCACATTTAGTGATAATATAATGTTTTGAAGTTCATTCACTACCTATAGTTACATAACCTTCCTAGTGTTTCATGACTGGTCAACATAATTCATTATTAATTGAAATTATTCATTATAATAAATAGGTTTATTTTTATGTTGTTGTTTTAAATACCCTAGGCTACTTTAGGTTATACCTCATGTTATTTTAGGCTACCTTAGGTTATTTTAAGTTATACCCTAAATTATTATAAGTTATCATAATGTATAAAAAGATCATTTTAAAAATAAAAAGGTCATACACATGTCATACCATTTGGCAATAAAACAATTAGGGAAGGTGATAAATCTCCATGGAAGGAAAAAAATTATCACAAGAAAATTGTTCATTTGATTAAAACTTTGAAACTACAAGAAACAAAATCATGAAAACTTAAAACAACATAATCAAATACCATCAAGTCAAAACCAAATTACATCATTAAAACCTTTCAAGTAAATTTGTTGTTTATAATTAATCTATCACAATAGAAACACTAATTTGTTATTAACATTTGTATTAACACTATGACCAAAAAGGTTACTAGTAGGTCATTGCCTAGAACCATGTAAATACCAAAATTAGGAAACATAGGTCAAGTGTTAATTGTTAAGCTTGTGTTTCTACCAATTAAAACTATTGAAAACTATTTGGTAATTAACAATGTATATACTCTATGTACATACACATGAAATGAGTAGTGATTACAAGGTTTTAGTTGCAACACTCCCCCTCAATCTACTATGCAATTGCACACAAGCTTCAAAGAACACTAGATTGCAAGAAGGTAAATTGAATGGCCAAATTGTAGAATACACGAAATATTGATTTAAACTTAAATGATAATAAAGGGGTACAATCATAGTTGGGGTACAAAAAAAGAACCATGAAGGACATAGTCATGTCTCATGTCTCAGGCCAAATTGTGTTTTGAAATGTGAAACAATGAAAGGATGCCCTATATGTTTAGTCATTCAACCAAAAAATGCTACAAAATTTGAAAAAAATTAATTAAATTTTTTTGGGATGTCCCATGAAGCATAAACCATAAAGGAATGCATGATTCCATTTATTTCCAAAATGACAGTCTTTCATTTGGAATGCCAAACTCTTAGTAAAAACATAAAAAATGTCCTTATTAAAAAATCCACATTTCCTATACTTCCCCCCGAACCTTGGGAATGTAAAATATTTATTAATATAATTAATATAATTGTCCTTATTAATGTAGCCCCTTTGATGAAGAAAATTCAAGATTCTAGTATCAATTCCAAAAAATTGGTTTTTTATATTACCAAAATTTTATGCCATCATATAGAACACACTTTATTTTATTTGTGGTTACAATATGAATTAATTTGAACAAATATTGCTATTCCTAATGATTCATTTTCAATGAAATTGCATAGTGGGACAACGTTCTTGAAACGTATTCCAAGACATTTAAGGACATGTTTAAGTCATCCAAATCACAAATAATCACATCCATTTCAATCATAAAGAATGTGAGTATCTAATGAAAAAATAAATTCACAAAAATAAATGAATCGATAAACGTAGTGGTGATTCAAAGTAGTGTCATGTGAATGATTTTGGGGTGAGACATTCCTTTTGTGTACCCCAATTGTGATTATGCCTAGAGGATATTATGAAAGGTAGTTCTATAGACCATGTACTTACTCATACTTCAATAAATTTTTTATTATTCCGCTTATTCATGTGTCAAGCTATGATTACATTCTTGACTCATAAAATTGAACCTTGTTCATTGACTTGGTAAACACATCTATATTTTGTTCCTTAAACCTCATGAAATTGAAAATGGTTTTTCCTTTCTTAATTTGATTATGAATAAAAAGACATGCCTTTAAAATGTGTTAATGTGTGTTTGCAAATTAAACAAGATTCTTTGCTATTTAAAAATAGTTATAATTGTCACAAAATATCATCATTAGTTTCAAAAGTGAAAAATCCTTTTCTTCAAACAAGTTGTGACTCAACCACAATGGTTTTTTTTAAGCATCCACAAAGGTGTGATATTATGATTTCGAGCTAGATCGTGATATTTCATCTTGGAGTTTGTTTTTCCATGGTGTGGGTTCATTAAATATGTTAAAAAATAACTCAAAACAAATTTTGGTTCATCCAAGCCATCCAAATAATCATTAATAATGAAACCAATTGGTACAATATTTCCCCTTTGGCCTTTGCTAATAGTGAAGGGCAACATCAAAAGATCTCTTTTAGTAGTGGAAAATGAGAATCACTAATTTAAAATGATCCTTAAAAAACATTTGGTCACAACATTGACATAATATGCAATGTTAGGGCAAATATTGGTGACATGAAAAAACTTACCTATCCCCATTCGATAATACATGGTGGTGAAGGTCACAAGCAATGGTGAATTTATGTTGAAAGGAAATTTGTTCTTGGGATCCATGGGGATCAACTTGAAAAAACAAGATCAATCAAGTCCATGTCGCTGATGCATAAAAATATAAGAGCAATGGGGCAACATTACGCCATTAATATTACAAAAGAAATTTTAAGACAAGGGGCTAATAAAGGACATGGTGAATTTTTCATAAAGTTATTGTGCAAATTAGGTAACTTTTTACACAAAGTTTCTTACAATCATCATTTCATCACCATGGATAATCAATATGAGAAAATCACCTACAATCAAAACATATAAACTATGATTAGAAAAACATGGCATTAGGCCAATGGATTGGAAATATGTGTTGATTTGTTTGTTCCATATGCAAGGAAATTGATGCAAGTTACATAAGTCTTTGTGTAGGTGACACACTTTGTGCTTTGAACCTAGATGAAACTCGAAGATTGTATGAAAAAGATTTCATAAATATTATTGTCCAAAAAAATAGATCTGGCATCCATATGGTGGACATGCCACCTTTTCTATGTGATGATGGAAATATAAATGTGCATTGGTTTTTATGATTGGCACAAATGTTTATTGATAATCAATCCCAATGTCTTGTTGATCACCATGGGTGACAAGATGAGCCTTATGCTTTGTGGTGGTGTTGAAAGGGTCACTTTTCAATTTGTAGACTCAATTTGATGCACCTTTAGGTTTATTAGATGGTATTCATGATAAAGAACCTTATTAATCACAAGTTTGTATCGAAATGTTTTCTAGTTCTCAAGAGAAAAATAGCTATGAAAGCTTTGAGATGAGATTAAGACAAATTCACGAGAGAAAGCTAAAGGTGAAATTAAGTCATAATTAAAAAAAAAAAAGTGTTTAGGGCAAGTTGGAATCAAAATGGTGCACAAACAACCCATAAACAAGCCAAATTCATAAGACACATGGGATGAGCTTGAAAATGCACCACCACTTTTTCTCTTATAATACACTGTAGCTCTTAATGGCAAGAGTTACCTGAAAGTGACAAAAAAAAGTTGGAATGTCCTTTCCAAACATACCCAAAACACATTCAATAACTTATCACACGAAATTTTTGATGTAACTCTTGCCATTAAGAGCTACCTATGTCATAAGCCTTGGGAGCACATTCACTAGGAGGTACTACTATGGCACAAGCCTTTTGAACATGCTCTTGTTAGGGATGGGACTGATGAGGCATATTAACATTCCCAGACTTAACAACTGAACCATGGGCATGATAATTATTATCAGTTCCAGTTTCAGTGGTATAGATGAGGAATAACAATGAGTGAGAGCTCTTTGGAGATTACTAGTAATTTTGTTGTGGAAGTAGAAGCAGGCTGGAGAAACTCCAGAGCTTGTGCTGAAATTTTGGGTTATGCTAGTCTAATGCTACCATATTCATGTTGACACACAAGTTTTAAACTTGTGGATCTATAAAAGAATTCAAGTCACTGTTAAATTTACTTCATTTTTTTGGCCTCACCTACCAAGGCAAGGATGTTGTGTTTAGATTCATTATAGAGTATAGTAGCTTAAGGGATTTTGGCCCCTAGGTAATAATAGGTCTATTTTTATATGAGGATTTTTGAAAGATGATATTTTGGCTTGTGTTGAAACTTGAGA
>Ga0116231_10002628_pt1 | contig 37556 bp, 22 predicted proteins | sample S1TSphgellanicum_2_FD_89695 | JGI IMG/M metagenome (GOLD analysis project Ga0116231, IMG submission 89695) | Host-associated microbial communities from peat moss isolated from Minnesota, USA - S1T2_Fd - Sphagnum magellanicum MG | ecosystem: Host-associated > Plants > Peat moss > Unclassified...
AAGGGAAGGGAAGGGCTGAGCCAAAAAAAAAGAACAAGCTCAACTTAAGGTGCATTCACACTTGATGTTAGGGATTCTAAGGTGAAGTCTCCTACCACCATGCTAGCCATTTAGGACTTAGACCTAGTTGCCATGAAAATTTTATGTAATCTAACATTCACCTAACATTGAGCTATGGCCCAATTAACATTGGGAGACACCTAGGATGCCACCTAGATTTTCATTTAATACTGACATAACATCAAGTGTGAATGCACCATTACTAAGGTAGTTAGCACAGGAACCGATGAAAAAAACTGGGCCTCTAGTCACCGTTCATCCAGATTGGTGCAATGAAGGCAACATTGCTCAATTGCGATTTTAACTTCATAGCGTGGACTGCCCAAATGAGGCAAACTGCCCACCAATCTAAAAATTTCTGGGCTATGCAATGATAGATTTATTTTTTTGGCCAAAACTTCTGCCCCAAAAATTCAGATTGGACCGTTTTTATCTTGTTTTCCACAGGGTGCATGTTCCCGCCCAACCCCCATTCTCTCTATCTCTTTGGACCTTGACAGGAGCGTTTCCAAAATTCAAACTACCCTCTGAACTTGCCAAACTTGTTAGGCCTCCTGAGACCCTCACACAACCCTTGATTTTATTCTTCAAGGAGTGTGTAAAGGGATGTCAGATTTACTATTGAAGGCCATGATGCACATGGATGTCCCTTCTCGCAATCATGATTTTTGGGATGAAATTTATTTTGTGAAAGTTAATATTTTCATCCATGAAATTTTGTTTATAAACTTTCATTTATAGAACTTCATTTATTCATCCATTGAAAATTCAAAAATGATATTTTGTGGGCATTCATCCATGTAATTTGGACTCTTAATTGAAAAAAAAGAGTAAATGAATTGCATCATGGATGTAATAAATTATGATATTTTTGGGTTGAACTTTATTTCATCCTAAGATTTTCTGAATTTTCATGGATGAAGTTCCATTCCATTAGGATAACTCCAACTCCATATCATTCATAGAATAGGAGACAAAGAAAATATGAAATTTGAACTTGAAACTTTTCAAATTGCCCTCAATATGTTCAAAAATTTGATTAAAATGTAGTTTGAATTTGTGACAAGGCTCTCTCTCTCTCAAGCCTCAAAGATCCATTAAGTGAAGAAAAAATAAAGTGAGAGAAGGCACAGGGGAGGAGAGTGGGGGAAGGTGGGGCGGGGGGGGGGCAACCATGAAAAACAAATTCAGGCAGTGGGCAGCCCAGAAATTAAAAAAATTGTGGGCAGCTTGAAGCTCATTCAGGCAATTCACAGGGATGAAGTGGACTTGACAACTTGACAGTGTGGAGTTGGCAACTTCAGATTGCGGACTTGGCAGCATGTACTCGACAATTGGGTAATGGGGAATTTGCAATTTGGCAATGCAGACTTCGAAAAATAATCAAAAAGCAATGTAGACTTGGCGATTTGACAAAGTGGATTTGGGAAACACATTAAGTGAACTTGCTCAAATAGGCAAGCAAACAAAACTGTATTCCATTCGTAGCTGGGCTAGGGCCCAGTTCAACGCAAGCTCACACACTGCGATTCATAGCAAGTTATCGTACTAAAGTCGATATCCAATTTCACGCATTTGTAAATATTCTCTTATTATAGAACAGTACTTCACCAGTTGTAACTCTGTCTCATGCATCCACAAGAAACAAACTTATTTAATGCAACATGTGACCAGCCACCATTCTAGATCGCATCTCCCTCGTCTGAAGCTTTTATCGTTTGTGACAGATTGAAAGCACTTACGTCATGTCATCACTAGTTTGTATCACTTCATTGGAACAAGATAAAATTTCTGATTGGGATGATTACGTTCACGCCTACGTATGACTCACGTGAAGTGTTGTTTTTTTTTTCATTTTTGTGATGTAGCATGAGTGATGAGCATCCCACACGAGATTTAGCATGAGCGGCTTTGATCCCGCAAAAGATTTAGCTTTAATAGTGAAAGGATTTGAGGAACATATCAAACAGTAGAAAACTAGCAGAGAGTTGGTTGCACCTCCAGTTCGCCAGGAAAAAAATCACTACTCCTGAGGGGGTCAACTGCAAACAACTATTTGGCCGAATTCATCATAGTTATAGCTCATGCACATGTTGTCACCTTTGATTTTGTCAACCCAACTTGATCTCTGGATGACGTTGGGATGCCTTTTACTTTACAACTAAATTGTTTTGTATATAGTTCAAAATTGAAATCCCATATGCAACAATGATAACAAGCCAACCACGTCTCAACTCCCTTGAGTACCCTTAAGTACTCACAATTCAATACTACAAGCTTGTCACTTCTAAGTACATATTGCAATAAGTTGTTGGTGGTATGGTACATTGTTTCTAGGGTCCTAGGAATGATACATATATACATAGTTCTAGTGTATCAAGTTGAAACATAACAAACATTGATTTTCAAACTTTCAAAGAGGACCAATTTGACAATGGCTAGTCGAGGGGATGTAGTTGTTGCAAATGGAGAATTCAAGCATTATGAAGGGCACACCACAATCTATGTGGTGCTTGCTTGTCTCCTGGCTTCATTCAGTGGACTCATGCTTGGTTATGACACTGGAATAACTGGTGACTATTTTTCATAGTTAACTCCACAGTTTGGTGTGCAATATGTTACGTTATTTTTTTGAAGATTTGAAGTGTTTTGTTGAAGTCTTGATTTGAAGTGATTTTTAACTTGGGAGTTGTGGTTTTGAATAGTGATTTTATTGCAACTAAAAACTGACTAAATGTTGAACAACTTGGTGTGTTCCATTTAGGTGGGGTGGCACAAATGAATGATTTCTTGGAAAAGTTCTTCCCAGCGGTGGTTGTGAACAAGGAGCTTGAATATGAATTAAGAAAAGGGAACCTTTATTGCCAATACAACAACCAACATCTACAAGCATACATTTCATCTTTTTACCTTGTGGGATTTGTGTCCACCTTAATGGCGGCTCCTGTCACAAGACGCTATGGAAGAAAAACAAGCATACTTATTGCTGGGATTTCTTTCCTCACTGGTGTTGTTCTCAAAACATCGGCTCAAAATGTGGCCATGCTTGTTCTTGGACGAGTCATATATGGTTTGGGAGTTGGATTTTCCAACCAGGTTAGTGTCAAAATGTTGAACTTTAGTTGGACCCAATTATGTTGTTATTGTTATGACAAATTTACTTTTGACACAATCAATTCAAAATAGATGACACAAGTGAAAATCTTATGCACTATAGAAGTAAATGTATTTTTTTCGACTCACATGTTGATAACATCAACAACCTAAAAATAAAGTTGGTGATGGGTAGTCCTGATTATTTTTTCTTTATTATTGCTTCCTCCTTCTAGGGTGGGTTGTATAACTATTTGCCACATTATTACCATGGGAGTTGAAACATCCTTCAAATAGTGTTCAACGTAGGTTGTTTTGAAAAGGGCCCATTTGAACATTTGGTATTGGCTTTGCAATTCAATTTATAAGTGTGTATTATTCTGAAAGCACCAAATACTTGAGTATACATGGCATTTGAACTTGATAATTTTTTCATTTAGTAAACTAGATAGATATCCATTGGCCATAGAAATTCTATGACCATATTTGTGAAGCAAATGCACTAAATTTATGACATCTCACATTTAAAAAATAATGTCATAGTCTAGGAACTTGAAAATATATGATTGCATCACACCCTTCTTCAAATTTTCATGGATTATTTTTCTTTTGAATGTTTTGTTTATGGTACGCAGGCTGCACCTTTATATATGTCTGAGGTTGCACCCTTCAAATGGCGGGGACGCTTGACTTACCTTTTTCAACTTTCTCTAGCGATAGGTGTTTTATGTGCCAATGTGATCAACTATGGCACATCAAAGCTTATCCCTTATGGATGGAGGATTTCTTTGGGTTTGGCCGGAATTCCAGCAATTATTATTACCATTAGTGGGATTATCCTTTCTGACACTCCAAATAGCTTAGTTCATCGAGGCAAACAAGAAGCAGGAAGAAAAGTGCTTGAAAGGATGCGAGGAATAACCAATGTGGACATTGAATTTGAAGACATTTTGATTGCCAGCAACCAAAAATCTAGTGAGGAAAGGAATGCGTTCAAGAATGTATTGAAAGGGAAGAGCATACCCCCACTAATTGTATCATGTATCTTCCAAATCTTCGGCCAATTCACTGGGATTAATGACCTCACATTCTATTCTGCAATTTTATTTTCAACTTTGGGTTTTAAAAGTGGTGGAGCTCTTTTTACCGCAATTGTTTTAGCGGGGATTTCAACATTGGCTATCTTGGTTGGCTTATTATTAGTAGACAAGGTTGGGCGCAAGGCATTACTCATTGAAGGCAATGTCCAAATGTTTTTATCTCTGGTAAGTAATATTCAAAAGATGAAACCTAGTAATTTTATTCCTTTTGTTAAATACATATTGGTTTCATATAAACTAATATTAATTACATAAAAAAATTCTATTTAAATTGGTGCACAACCTAATCAAACCTATTGTAACTCACTAAATCCCCAAATTTTGGAATGAGATGGTGGCTTCCGAAGTTAACATTGCTACAAAGGTGCATACACCCCACCTTCCCAAGAGAGAATTGTACTTGTCATGTACATGAAAGGTATCCAATAGCTAAACCTTTGGCTAACACTAACATAATTCTTTAATCATGTATTTACATGGCCATTTACTGTACCATTCGACTTGTCACTATGGATACCACCAAAGGTTGAAATGCCAACTGAACCTTACATAGCAAACTTTTAGTTGGAATCATTGAGATTTCAAAACATGCTTGAGATTAAAGGTAAATGGCCTTTGCAAAATTATGTGAAATATTATAGTGTGTGTCTCAAAAATACACAAATGGATTCAAACATGTGTCAATTTTTTTCCCACATAACATTTTACCACACCTAATTTGTCATCTTTTCCAATGATGTACTTGTTTTAGCAAATTCTCAAAACATTGTCATGTGGTGTAGCAATCAAAATTATATTTTTGTCATGTCTTGAACCTAGACATATATATATATATATATGATTTTTTGAAATGAAACAAATTGATTAGAAAATATGAAATAATTTTAACAATTTGCAAAACCAAGTGTGAAAGAACATAAGGTTTTGGGAAAGGTCCTTGGGGAATGCAAGTAGCTAGGCTAAATAGAATTACTCATGAACTTTTTTAATTAACAAAATTTTATGAAATACCACATGAAATACATATTTTTGCATGTATTTTCTACTAGTCATAGAGTGAAAATATTTGCAATTTAGTTATATATAATACAAAAAATATGTCAATAAGTGAACTATTTGATGTGACTATAATTTAACTAATTTGATCATCTCATTTTATTTTCTTAATCATGTAGTCATACTTGATCTTTTTGCCATTTGATGGAATATGCATTGATCATACCCATGTTACAATAAACATAAAAATGATTTTTTTGGAATAAATAACTCTTGAATAGTATGCATAATTATTGCAAGAAATCACCTTGTTTTCTTTTCATTTTTCCCATTTCCAAAAATAATGAAATGAAAAAAATTAAAATTTGGTGAAATCTTTTTGTTCAATCTCTTTATTTGCAAGATGCATGAAGTTTCTACAGCCTATAGTGGCAACATCTTAAGCTATATCAAACCTGTTTTCCTCTAATTTTTTCACAATCTTTTTTGCATTTATATGTTCATATGTTTTTTGAAAATTCTATTCTCTAAACAAGGATAATTTAGTTATTAACTTATTATGATGACCAAATTAATAAATGAAAGTCATGGTCAATAGTCAACTTGTTGAGTTGAAAATTTGCATATATGCAAATGTCATCAAATGGGGTGTTGTCTTGGTGGAGTCATGGCCCCTAACATTATATATGGCCATTGTTGTTAATGCAGTCAGCACAAGAATACTACTGCAATTCTTATAGACTACCCTTTGCCCCTTTTTTTTTTGGTTTCACCTTGGCATTTCTAGACATGTTTTGGGTCCATATCATTCACATTTTGGGCATATTGTGGGTGTTAAGCAATATGTAACATGCTACAAGATCCCTAGCACATGCTACCTGGCATGTTATGTGCCCTTTGGTACATGTACACTAATTTGCACTTAATTGAGGGAATTTCATCCACTTAATAGTTTTTCTTTGACATATTTTGTTGTTTTTTGACAAAAAAATTGGGGGAAAAAAAAACCAGTTTCATCATCCCTGAAAATTAACTTTTAATAACATAGTGAAAGTAGATTTTGAAATGGTGATTGCAACGAACCACCATTCCATTCTTATATAATAGGGATGCAACATATATAAAACTCAATGTGTGATTCATGATGCAGGTTGCAATTGCTATGATCCTTCGATATGGGTTACAAGATGAAGTGCGCTTGTCACATTCACTCGCAATCATTTTAGTGGTGTTTGTATGTATATATGTTGCGGGATGGTGTTGGGCGTGGGGCCCATGTCAATGGTTAATTCCAAGTGAAATTTTCCCACTTGAAACAAGATCAGCAGGGCTCAGCATTGAAGGATCTGTGAACTTCTTATTTAATTTTGTGATCATTCAATCATTTTTGACCATGTTATGTTCCCTCAAGTGGGGCCTCTTTGTCTTCTTTGCTATATGGAACTTTTTCATGCCATTTGTGGTGTTCCTTTATGTGCCTGAGACCAAAGGAGTGCCTCTTGAGGAGATGGAACTGGTGTGGAAAAGGCATTGGTTTTGGAAAAGATTCATGCCAGTTGACAATTATATTGACAATTCTCCTGAGAAACCTTGAAACAAAACCGCCTCAAATTTCTACATGTATGTAACTTTTAAGCACCATTTGACTTGCTTTCTGGGTTGCAAATGGTGTCCAATTTGAACTTGGAAAAATTCAAACAAAAAGTTATGATTATCTCAAGGTAGTCAAGGCAAGATGGTGTGCTTACTTACTTATGCCTTGATTCACTAGTACAACATGTATATTTAAGGAGGTGTTAAACAAATGGGAATTTATGCCATCCTAAATTTCCAATATTGTGGTGGGAAATATGTGTCCTTAGTTTGTGTCTAGCATTGAACTCTTTAGCTATTGCGTGTACTAAATTACTACTTCTCCATATGTTGTCTTCATGTTGTATTAGTGTGGCATATCCTATTGAACACCTCTTGTATTCTAGCTTGAATTATTCAGTATTTTTCTAAGTTTTAGTTTAGTCTTCTATGCCCATTTAACTCATCTTTGATCATATCAGGAAGTTGTTTACTTTTTGAACTTTAGAAGCCCAATGCTTTATTATACTTAGTACTATGTTTAAGCTATTGAGCACATATTGTAACTTATTTTACAAAGTATATGCATTTTTGTGAAATCCAATTTTCGTAAAAATATTGTTGAGTTTTTTGTGAAATTTTCACATTTTCATTAATTTTTAAAATTAAAAAATTAATGACCCTTGCTTCATAGGTCTGAAAATTATGAAACCAGCACAGTGCATCGGTTCTTACAAAGGGCAAGTTCAAATGATATGAAAAGCACATCTCCTATTTTCCTAAAGTTTTATAAATTGATTTCTATTGTATTCTTAGGATGAAAATGCTGAAAATTCAATAACTCAAGTTTTACTTTGATGTTTTGTGACATACAGTTCTCAATATATGAGTGACTATGGAATGAGCACTCAGACATGTATGGCTTGTAAACTCACTGTATTGTTCCACAAACATTACAATTTCTACAATTCAAATTATAGATCTATTTCCTCAATCTTTTATTCAATTAGCCTTTCAAGAGTTTCTATGTAAAAGGTAAAGAATCTCATGTAAAGAAAAAAATGATTAAACAATTTCTTACAATTATACAAAAAGTAATGATGAAGCCACCATGAAGGTCCAATACAATTTAAACTCAATGTTTGCAATATTAATGACGCCTTATGAGATTCCTCAAATTGGGGATATTAATAAAAATATGCTATAAACAATTTGATGGTTGGCAAATTCTCTTGACTGTTTGAGAGGGAGGGTGGAGTCCTTGTGAAAGTTAAGAGCATGGCACATGATCAAAAGTCAAAAGTCATGCCCACCCATCAAGTTTATTCTTCCTTTGGCCAATTCCATCTTTGAAGTGTTGAAGTCCAAGAAACTATACTTTGAAAATTTTATTTGACAACTATGACCCCATTTGATGTTTGTATTGTGATGAGCATTAGTTATCATATTAAAATGTCCACCAACTTGCTTGAAACACTGTAAGAGTGTATCCATATAAATAGTAGGTCTCAACCCATACCAAAGCCGTTCAATATGTTGATTAGAAATAACAATTCTTGTGAGGTGTATCTAGTTTAAAAATAAAAAATAAAAAATTCTTCCAAATGATATGTGGTGTAGAAAAATGGGAGAAATAATTGGTCATTCATTCCTTGGAGGTTCTAGTTTGAATATAGCTCTTCCAGAAGGGGAAAGAGGAAGAAAGTTTGTATCTTTATTGTCGATCATCATCATAGAGTGCATTGGAGGAGAAGATTCAAGTTCAGAAATACCAGGGCTGTGATGCAACTCGGTTACGTCTAAGCTAAGCCCAACATTTGAAGGAACATAATGAGGGAGAGAGCTAAGGCTAGAGGAGACCCTAGTACCCAAATCAATTATTCCTGCAATATTTTTTCTACAACAACTCAAACACTCAGCATTTGAAAATGTGAGGTCACTTCGAGACCTAGGTTGGTATAACATGGCACCCATGTTACTACTATTTAGGCTTGGAAATTGGTCATAGTCTCCACCAATCATAGTGGGGATAATGTGGGGGAAAAATGGGGATAATTGTGGCATCAAAAGCATTGGGAATGTTGATTCCCCACTTCGGTCATTATAACAATTGTTGTTGAGGTATTGTTCAACCTCCTTTGTATGATGCAAACATCTTTTCCGATGACACCATTCTCGAGCAAATATGTTTTTCCATTGGCCGGGAGCCTTAACCTTAATACTTTGGGTTTGGCACCCAAACTCATATGTAAATCGAAGCTTCCATAAATTGTCACTACCGGCGAGAAATTTTAGTTCCAAGCACACACACCCAATTCGAGCAAGTGAGATCGCAGGAAGTAATTCCAATATTTTGTTTTTCACCTCAGTCGGGATGGTGAGAAAGGATGCTGGCAGTGGAAGCCCAGCTTTCTCACATATCGATGTAAGCAATGGCAGAGTCAACTTGTCTTTCACTTCTTGCCATAGATCAAACACATTTTGAAACACAATTGTGTTGGTGTTTGGCTTCATATGTTCATGCTTGTCTATGATGATATTATTAAACTCTGTTTGACAATCCATTGCTGTACTATGATCCTGCTACCCAACCAAATGATAGAAGAAAAAAGATTTTTTTGGATGAAATTGCATACATAAAATCAAAGAAGGGTATCTAAATGAGTTTGTCATGTTAGCTGATGAAGATCCAACAAAATGCAATTCTTTAGGATACGGATGCACATGCATTAACATTCAATTGTGAGGCTTAATTGGAATGAAAACAATATTTAGATGTGAAAGATATTATTGTTTTTTAGAATTGATGTCAGAATCAATAATAGAAAAGGTTGTGTGCACCATGAGGGAATCGCCAATGTTGTTGTTGATTTCTGGGACTAATATTAATTCTTGCCGCTTCAAGAATCTAGACATAGGAAGGCTAACCCTATGAACTTCAGACTTGAATTGGCCACTAGTAATGGCCCCATACACTACCAATGCATTTCCAACTATCTGGCAACGAAGTATTATATTTGAGTCCACAAAATTTTGCAATCTTGTTGTTGCATCATCTTCAGATCTAGATTTGATGATCTCTGGAAGAGTGTAGTTGAGGTTCACTTGGCCTCCCTTCCCACTCCATCCAGGTGGAAGACCATATTTAATTTCAAATGAGCGATTATTGATCAACATATCTTCACCCTTTGATGTAGACACGATCCCAGTTAATAAAACAAACCCAGTCTCTAGCATCACTGCATGGATTGCCAAAACCAAAAACTCTTGTTGTTCTTTCACCTTTCCATACTCCACTAATAGCACATGCTGCAACAAATCTGGAATCATTCCACCATGGGCATCATAGTTCCCACTTGATGGTTGTTTTGTTGAGGATAACATCACCATGCTACAATCTGACAATAATTTTGATTCACTCTCCACTTCCATTGGATCACACCCTCCTACAAGATCCAACTCCATAGATGCAACACAAATTTCGAACAAACTTCAAGTGAATTACTTTAATAACTTGTTGAATATCTTTTTGGAAGCAATTTCCTTTCCCCCCTTCTCTAGATCAAATTTCTTTTCCCATTGGCATGAATGCAATTTGCATAGCTTCAAATTGAATTTGTTCCTTGCACAATAACATTGTATTTGGAATATCTCCAAAACGTTGCAACCTTTTGAAAGAACAACAAGTGGTAATAGGCTTCCCACCTTTTCATCCATTCCACTTGAAAGATCATTGTGGCCTCTTCATGAAAACCCACATGATGAGTCAATGCTTGAGACTTGGAACATGGTATTTCAAGCACTAGGCATTCATTTCCACAATCTACACTCCTATTCAAATTGAAGTATAAGGGTAAGGGTTGTGATCATCGGGACCATGTCTTCCACTATCAAATGATGGGGCATAATACCCTTTGTACTTGAAGTGGAAAAGCACTAACATCCAAAGAAAGTAGCATTGTCACCCATGTAATGCATAATTTGTTTGTTAAAGGGTGAGTTTTCCTTTGAATTGAGTGTCCAATAGATTGAGCATGGTGTTTGACTTAGGTATGACCTATATACCAAGGTTGACCTAAAGGAGGAAGGACTCCCCAACTTGCGCGTAATTTTATAAAACCTTGGAATTCATGTTCCAAAGGTACACTTGATAATGAAGTTATGAATGAGACATGAAATTATTTAATGTTAGGATGTAAGGATGCATGTAAGGAATGATGTTGTCCCCACTTGCCTTTAGTGCACATGAAAATCCACCCCATGCATACAAAGGATTTAAATGACAAGTTTTTACTTATATACAATTTTTAGTTATGAACAATTTAAAATGATTCCATGCTAAATTTTCAAATCCACTTGGAAACACCAAATGAAGAATACCCTACATTGATGTTAGATTTGACACATATTAATTCAAAATTTCCTTGTTAAAAATTTTGGGAAATTTTTTCTTAATATGTTTGAAATTTCAAAATAATTATATATTGACTTTGCTTAATAATGAAAAAATTATGAAAAATTCAATAAGTTATACTGGTGTCTTGTTTTAGACATATGGTAGTATCATTGTCATAAACCCTATTTTGAAAACTAAGTGGAAGGTTTGTGACTTTGAGAATTAAAAGCTTACATTCATTTCATGAAGGTTGATCAAAAAATTGCAATAGGTTGGCCTACCTTTTAAAGGGATTATGCCCAAACACAATGAATGCAATTATCATCTGAAGGTTGAAGATGCATGACTATTTGTACAAGGAACTCAAAGCTTGAGTTCAAGTTGAGTTCATCTTAGGTGTTCATCTTTAAACAATCAACAAGCCAATTTGAATATGTGGGTCACAAAAGTTAAATATTTTTCAATTTTTCTTTTCAGTTACATAGGGTATTCTAAGATCTTTGCATGGTTTTTTTGAGGGAGCACTACCACATTGATTTGGGTGAGAGATGAATCAAATATTGCATAAGTATTCCAATTAGTTCATCCACTTGTTGGCACTACACTATGCATTAGATATTACATGGCTAACAAGCTAGTATGCATGTGAATAAAAATACCATGGGGTAACTATTAATTTTCATTGGTGAGTTAAATTGGGAGTTCAATAGCTATAAACATGGGCTTATGTAGGACTTCTTTTTTTTAAAATTTATTTAGGAAATGTTGTTTTTTTCCCTATTTTTTTATAAGATTAACTTTTTGATCAATGCTTCGTTTTAAAGATGTTTCACACTCACATTCATTTGCAATGACATTTTCTTTTGAATGCTAAATTTGGTTTTTACAAGTGTTAGCTTAGTTTATGTGCACAAATGTTCCATTTGAAATATTAAACATTTTTTTTGGATTGCATCAATTTGGGATCCACTTTTGGGTAGCAATTGCAATATCCCTTTGAATCTAAATGTAGTTTTGTCACATCAAAGTACTTATATATGCCATGGTGAAGATGGCATGTCTAAATGGAATAAATAATTACATAGTGTTGTGTATGACTATAAATCAATCATGAATGTAGTCATAAAAATAAACCATTCAACATTGTTTGCAACCCAAAGAATTAAAAAAAGAATTTTGAGATTAGTTGTAGATATTGTCTTTCATTTTAGGTGTGATCCATATACATAAATTGAAAGTAAACCCATTCCAAACCAATTTACAACTTACAATATTAAATTTGAAAGTTCATATGGAGTCCTTTGTGTCCATCCACATAGATAGATCACAAACTTGTAATTGTATAAAACCCACATAGGTTTAAATAGGCAAGATTGTTTCTATTGTATGAATTGGGTTAACATCAACATGGTGTTAGGTTTTTAATAGGTTGAAATTTATGGCTTTTGAATAATGTAAAAACTAAAGAGTTCAAACCTCAACCACCAAAAGGAGTACAAACTTTTTTTCATGATGCATCATCCTATGTCATGAAATCAAAGTAGTTTTTGCCTTTATCCTTGAATTCTATTTGTGTTTTTTAGGTAGGTAGTCAATTGAAAGGTGACAATTTGCTTGAGGAGTGCATGCAAGTGCCACCATTAGCACTAGCACCATCATTGTAAGGCATTATGAGACCCAACACTACAAAGCACCATCATTGTGAGAAGTTCCACAAGTGTCATGATCCACCATTGTCTTTAATAAAAAATGAATGGCAAAGTTTGAATTGCCATTATTAAAAAATTCAAATTGCTTTGAAACTTGGTTGGTCCAAGCACAAGCTTAGGTTCATATGCTGCAAGCCATGCTTAGGGTGACATAAGTTAGGGGGGTTCAATTTATACCTCCCATGTTAATTTAAATTTAAATTTCATTTGCAAATTTTCATGCAAATAAAAAAAAATCGAAAATAATTTGGATGTGTGTTTTCATCCATTGGTGTTTCATCCAACTAATTAAAAAATAATGGACTAATAACCATGCTAGGTGTTTGTGATTGTTCACATGCTACCTCAAGCAATCTACAAGTTATATTAAAAATATCCATAAAATGACCCCTTTTTGGGCCCTTCTTTCAACTTTTAAACATTGTTATCTAAAAAATAATGAAATTTTATTAAATTTAAATATGGGTAAAAATGTTAAAACTCAAGATTAAATGCACAAGGTTCAAAAATATTTATAGTTACAATACACACAACAACAATGATTGATTAAAGACAATTAGGAAAAAAAAACAAGATGAAACTCAAATTTGAACAAATTTGGTGTTAATTTCAGTTTCAATCCCATTTTAGCTTAGTGTATTTTTTATGGTGTTTTTTAGAAATCTCACCCCTTTTATATCAAACAAGAGGTATTAATGTCGTGTTTTCTTTCTTTTGTGAATATCTTTATTATATTGTAAATGTTTTGTTTCATATTTTGTAGCAAACCAAAAAAAATTCATAGATGTTTGTGACATGAAAAGTGTCCATGACTTTAAAAAATCTTAATCTTCAAATTAAAAGTTAATTTTTTATTTAAAAAATTCATTTTGATGTCATACATAGTTTGATTGGTGTGATTTTTGAAACATTAAAGTATTGTTTTAAAAAATCATTTCATGGCAGTTTGAACATGAATTATTGAAACCTTCACTAAGGTGTTGATGACATTCAACATATCTTGGATTTTCACCTTAATTGGTTGGGGTCATAAACAAAATCAAATTTACATGTTATTCACATCGTTGGTTTCTTGGAGAGGTGAGGGATGTGTATATATGTCATAATGGGATTATAATGAGACAAAAGTTCCTTGAGGCTATCCACAAGTACAAGGAACACACACACCAACAACATTTCTCATGTAAAATATCAACATTTTAGTGTAAATCTTTTGTAGTCAATTTTTTACTTGTATGAGCACCAAAAGACTAACCTCCCTTAACTTTTCACATCTTGTCAAACCCCATAAGTCTTGTCACCCATTTCCTCGTACACATCCATACATAGACCCTTCTTTCACCTCCTACACTATCAACTTCAACACCTTTGGCCAACCATGTGCATGCCACTATCACCCCATATTGACCCCTACCTTTTTGTGTTGAAATGTCCTCACAACTCAATATTATCTTGATTTCCTCTTGTACTCCTCAAATTTTGTCTATGCCCCTTCCCAATCCAATAGTTCAAACATTAATTCTTGACCAAACCCCTCAACCTATCCCTATCAACATCCAACTCTTGACTCATAAGTGGCCACAGATTTACTCAACAAGGTATAGTTTGACACCAACATTCTTGTCAATTATTTAATGTGCCCAATTTAAATCAACATGATTGTTGAACCCCGATACTTGCTTCACTCCATCCTTACCTGCATGAACATAAGCTTGGGTTCTAACCATAGATATCCTTAGAGTTTTCATTTAGGTCTTCCACATCCTTGCTTAAATTTTTGAATCCTTCTTGCCCTTCGATGTGGGCAACTTCTGCGTGGGATATGAACAACTACATTGCTTCCTTTTAATCATTCCCAATTTAACATCACCTTCTTGAAAGACATGGTTTACACTTTAGTTGATGTCATCATAATCGATCCAACATGGAGATATTTATTTCCTTGATCATGTTCTACCCAAGGTTTCCTTGCCTTTAAGGAGGCAAACATAAACCCAAAAAAAGAAAAGAAAAAAGAGTTATTGTGACTAGCACCCAACAAATCAATTCCTCTATTTAGCAATCAAATTATTTGATTGTTTGCACAAATAATCAAACGATTTGTTACCATGAATGTGCCAATGTTACATGGAGTATGAAAGGGCCGAAAGGCTCTCCACTTTCTATGTTGGTTACTTTCCGTTGCCAAAGACTTTTCAGTACCCTCAAAAAAATGCAAGCATCTTCCATCTTAAATCAAGCAACAATGGTAGGTTTAATTAACTCTCAACTTCCCCCTTTGGGACACACCTCCCATTCCCATTGCAAACTTGTTGTGGGCAGTTGAGAGAAGATACCCACTATCACTTCTTTGCTAATGAATTGAAGTCATAGTCATGAAGAAAACAATAGGTAGAGCTTCAGAACAAATTCAATGAAACCACGGCTGTCTTTCTTTCTCATCCTCAGGATTTTTTGCTTCTTTCGGGTTCAGGTTCGAGAATTTCCCATTTCCAAACCCTGAGTGTGTCTCTTATGCCCAAGTCTGCAGTTTCATGATGGTCTAATTCTGGTGAAGGAGTGGTCAAAGGTACGAGAGATGCTTCAACTTTTGAGCAGGGTACAAGTTTGAGATGAAGACGCCATGGTAGCATATACTTGGAGTTGAACCCCCGGGTTCTCTTGAGGGATTCTACCATCCAATAAGGTTATTCAAATGTTGCAGGGGGTCAAGCTGTGCATCTAATTTGTGCAGGGATAGATTCAATACTGGATTTCTGCTTGAACCAATGAATGTGACATGAGGTTCTAATCTTTGTTTGGAGACACCAGGTGTAACTGCTGATGGAAATGTCACACTGGTGTCATTGACAGTATTCCAGACGCATAAGCAAGTATTCAACCAGTTGTCTATTTCAAGTGTCAAGGAGAGGAGATACTTGCCAGATGTCAAGGACAAGGATCCCCTGTACAAGTTTCTTGGACAAGAGTCTTGGCAGGTAACTCCTGGAATTTTCCGTGTGCTTTTTCTCAGAGAATGTATTCTTTGACACTTTGCTTGCCTTAGCCTGGTTCAGCAATGAACAGGGAGGAACCTGGCACATCAATTTGGCTCACTTGAAATTTCTCCTCTTTAGGTGATGTGGGTCTGGTCTTTATGCTTATCAGCCGCTCACAACATTGGTGGGCACAAACTGCAAGCAATGTGGACTTTATGAAAAAGATACATTCAAGTCAGATGACATATTTGATGAATGGGAGCTTTGCCCTTTCAATTTCACTCTGGATCCTGAAGGCCACTATGTTCACTTGAAGGACAAGGAGTTCAATATGACACTGTAATGCCCACAGTGCAGTAAGTTTCAGTTTTCTGAGGTTCTCAGCTTCAGAACATCTTCTCATCACTAATTGTGCTTTCTTTCAACATTTTGAAGGGTCTGAGTATGTGGAGTTTTGGTTTGTGGATCATATGTGATGACTTGTTGATTTAGGAGCCTCTTGGAAAAGTTAACTGAACTTTGCTATGCCTCCTGATAATGGTTTCTTGGTCAAATTCTTCTTTTGCACTAGTTCTGTAGGATTTTTTTTACACTGTCTATGACAGTCAGAATTCTTTAGCCCTACACATGTGCAAGCTATCAAGCTTGATGCACATGTGAAGAAAATTGAAAATTTTGAAAAAATGCATATTTTTCTGTCTTAAGGGTTTGCCTTCCATTTCTGGTATATCTATAGGAAGGAAAATGAGAGGATGGTCTGATTCTTTGTAAGTGACACTCACAAGGTTATGACTTGACACATTCTTGTCATGCTTTTTTGGGTTTTGGTGGAACTGATCAATTCATTATCAAAGTGTTATTATTGAGTTTTCTCTGCAATCTCATTAATGTATTATGTTTAGGAAGGCCAAGTCATATGTGTGAAAAGGAAGAGCAAGTGTTTGCAGATGGCACCTTCTACTATGGCCTGGATTAGATAAGTGTTCCTTCTTATCAAGTCCACAACTTTGGGGCTTACTGGTTTGCATTTAACCCTCACATGTTGCTGTGCTGGGCACCTATCATGTCAATTGAGACCTGTGTTTGGTCTCTGTATTGCAGATGTGACCCATCCTCAAGATGAGGTGTCAAGGCCAGATGATCCATCCAGTGGCAAACAGATCTCCAAGTACTGGATTCTGGTGGTGGTGATAGTTGTTGTTGGGGTCTTATGCCTGGCTGGTCATGCCCTTGTTGCCTCTGTGGCACCACAAGCAAAGGAAGGAGGAACAAGCACGGTTTGTACAGTTATTTGAAGATGATGAATTTTTAGAGAGGAAGAGCAAGATCTAAAGGACGATCTCTAGGGAAGCATTTTATCTAAATTGTGGATGTCTGGTGGCTTGACCTGGCTCCTACTACAAAAAAATTGGACAGTGGGATAGTATTTAGTCTTGAATTTAGAGGATTTTTGTTCCATGTAGAATGATTCAAGGACCTGCACCTCAAGCACATCAACCCAGCATGCATTTCAGTGCATGGTGACAGGTGACTTTGATTTGGTAGTTTTGCCTCCACTTGTTATCCACTACAGAAGTAATAGCTTTGTCTTATTGCTGTTCCAAATTATCTCCTTACCTCACAGATGAGTAAGAAGCACCTGCAAGAGACTCAAAGCAATTCCATCCACCAGTCTTTAAGGGCAGGATCTCTCACAAACTGTAGGTTCTTTCAGTTTGTGAAACAAAGGGAAATGGGAGGGTTCTTTGAACTCCAATTGGGAACTGCAGTTCTTTTAATTTTAGAATTATTTCTTAAGAATATGAAAAGGGGGTTTGCTTGATTTTAAATTTAAAATCATAACCTGAAATGGCTGTTCTTTTATTTAAAGAGTTAAACCCACAAAAAAAAAAAGCCCGGAACCAGGGGGTATCAACAACATCAGATACCCGCACAACAGTGGTGGCAACCCTAACACTATTCTCACACGTCATTGGTAGGTAGGTAAGTAGCTAGGTACTTGGTACCTAGTACCTACCAATGGCTGTTACGTTATCCACAAAGACCCTGCAAAAACCCTCCAATCGAGCAGTCCAATTTCATTGAAATTTTCCTTCGGCATCAAAACGCTCTCGCCCCTCTCTGCTCCGTCTCCTCCTCTTCTCACATCTGCACCAACAACAACCCTGTGCGTCGATCTTGTGGTACTTGTCCATAATTCCTCGAGTTTGGTTTTTGTGTTTTGTTGACACTTCCTCGAGTTTGCTTTTTCGTACTTTGTCCATAATTCCTGGAGTTCGATTTTGTACTTGTTCCTGATTGCAAACCGCCTCCCTCGGCGGAACACCAGCTACATACCGTCGATTCCTCTTGCCTGCCTGTATAAGATACTTCTTATGAGACAGAGTGATGGCAAACTCATTCGCATTAGACCTCCGCCAGTGTGCAAGAACATCATCATCATCATCGCCGTCATCATCATCATCATCATCATGTCTGTGTTCCAACGCTGATGCAATTGTGGCGAACAGGAAGCGTGTTTCAGCTCAGCGCACTTCTTCAGTCTTTCCGATCCCTCTACATACACGCTTGCACAAGCAGAGATTATCGCATTCTAACGGATTTGGGAAGAAGCCGGCGCATTGTCGAGTAATCCAGGTGATGATGCATTGTTTGGTTGCAACATAGTTTGCAATTTCTACTTTCTTTGTCTCTTGTTGTCTTCGAATTTGGATGGAGTGATGCGTGAGGAAGACCTTAGAACCCCAGAAGTTGTAGGGAATAGCTTGCTTGTCCAGCTGATGAAGAGTCTGAGTATTGTTTGCTCTGTTGTTCTTCAATCTGTTCAGTTAGCTCATGGATTCTTGCCTCTCAAAGGATCAATTGCCTTGATGCAGGTAAAGGCTTTGGCTCCTGATGATGGAGCTGGAGATACAAATAAGGTACCTCTTTGGAGAAAAGAGCTGACAACATCGGATAAATCTGTTGCTGGGACAGAATCGAGCTTTGCGGATGAGTTTCTGCAAAGTGCCACAATGGAGGAAGACATTGTTCGCCTGAAAAAGAAGAGGGATGTTGAGAAGCGCATGGAAAGATTTCAGCGCAGCAGTAGGGATTCTTCTCTGGAGGAAAAGGAGGATAATGGATTTGCTAAAACTGCCATCGAGAAACTCTTGGTAGGAGATTTCTTCTTTATTCTTTTCATTCTGGCTTGGTTGGTGGCAGGTGTTGGAGAGAAAGCTGCACTAAAAACAAGCACTCTGATTGATTCTTGGCTGCCACTGTGGCCCACTATCTTTCAGCCAGCCCTAGGGATTTTTATGGCTGGTGCCCTTGTGTCAGCCCTGTCTGGTTACCTGTCCAAGAGAGAGGAAAAGTGAGATAAAGTGCTGAAGGTCTGGATCACACCATACCTGCCAGGTAGCTTGAATGGTTTTGTGTCAAAAGAAGAGATCATGAGGGAGAGTTGCTATGTGTGCACAGAAAAGCTAAAGGCGGAGTTCTGCAATTTTGGGGCTTTTTTAGTACATCGTGATCCATGGACAAATGGGGCATATGTGTACATCATGATAGAGTTTGAACATGCATCCAACATGATGGAGTTTGAACTGACTTTCCATGGGGCATGTGTATGTATGCACGTGCTCTGATTTTGCGAGAGACAGTGTGATGAGAGTTCTTTAGAAGGAATAAGAGGCTGTAGGAGATGTTGCAAGGATTGTGATTGCTCAAGTTTGGCAGTTCAAACAGTAATGTTATTTTTCATGGCTCTTTTTCTTAGTGTGAATTGTTCCTTACCCTGTCCAAGCAGACATATTTTACCCACAAAAGAATCAATGCAGAAGAAACTAGTTGTATGGTCTAAGAAACAGAATGATCCAGTTGACTAGTTGTATGGTCCAAGAAACAGAATGATCCAGTTCGTTACATGTGTTCACTGCACATCTATGGTGGGATAAGTATGTGACAGTGAAGAAGTGAATGAGCCCTAAGTGCTCTTGCATGTGCTTGCCTCTGTAACTTCTATTACTCAACGATTCCTCCTAATGTTTGGTGAACTGACCAGATGCTGGGGTGGTGTTTAATAGTGGAGTCACAGAAGCATACAAATGAGGCAGCACATTGTCCACAATGGTTTCACAAGGTCATGACTACAGCCATATTTGGCATCATTTCCATTCCAGAGTTCACAACACATGATCAATAAGGTCAGTCAAAGTCATGAACTGCACAGTGCACACATCCTTGGCACAGAGCCAGACCTGATTAGATTGTCTTTGTGCAAGAGAAAACCCAATGTGTTGACCAGAAAACTAAAGGTTTGCAGTAAAAGCTCAAAAGGTTAGGCCTCCAACCATCAACAAGGTTAGGTCAGATTGCTGATGCCAAGCCACTGGCTTCACCTATGATGCTCTGTAGCATAAGGGTATTGTAGCCTGTACCTTGATCAGTCTGTATGCACATGGCTACTCCATATGCAATCTTACAATTGGAGCAATCACATAGATGGAGAGAACTGCACACTTTGCTTATAAACAACTACCATTAACCTTGCAAATTGCACAAAGCCAAAATTACTTTCAGTTTGAACCGTAGACTGCTACTTAGGACCTGAGAGATAGTTAAAACAGCACATTTGTACTACTTGAAACAATGTACTGGATGTTGGTCATCCTATTACAGGTGGGCATTTCAAGAAGTCAAATGCCTGCTACTGCAGGAGTTTCACTCATCCAAAGACCTGCCCCCATTTTTCCATTTTTTCTCATGATACCTGAGAATTACATGCTGGGGTACCTTCACCTCTTCAACAGGAGGTGCATCTGGAGGAAGCTATAACAGTTGCTCCTTCACTGTGGCTAAGGTTACCTTAGTCACTTCCAGATCATTTGTCTCCTGTGTTGTCTGAGAGATACCAGGAGATTTATCAGTAACCTCTAGTAGTGGATCTCACTTGAACACAAAGTCGAGATGGGACTCCAGGAAACCTTGGATATGTTACTTGTAATAAACTTCATCCTCATGATAGGTTGCAAAAATCTCATCTAACAGCTGCTGAGAGTAGGCTTTTAGTTGTTGCTTCCATTCTCAACTTTCCTTATAGCCTTTTGTCAGATATCAAACAGTTGGGCTGAAAGTGATTCCCTTTCTAACTGAACATTCTCATAAGCCTTTAACCAGAATTTTGCATACAGAATTTGAATGGTTTGAGTCTTGAGTTCCTTTACCTTTTGCCTTGATGCCAAAATCTCTAGTTCAAGACTTGTGTTTGCTCCAGATTGAGCCTGAATCAATTCTTCCCTGAGTTGCTTGATGGTCTCCTGCAGGCTTTTAACAGTAGCTTCATGCTGCTACATGAGCATCCTCTTTCTCCTTCTACATTATAGCTAGCCTTTCTTTCACCTCCTAGAGTCTCTTAACCAACTTAACATTCTCCTCCTAATACTTGGGTACTTCAAGAATTGATGGATCTATGTTAGTCTATACTTTGACATAAATCTCACCAAGATGTTTGAGGTCTAATGAGAGCCTAACATTCTCCTCAATTTTGTGTTGGATTTTTATCTTAGAGTCCTCCACCTCTGCCTTGAATGCCGCATGGGCCTCATGTAGTACATAGATTTATCTCTTATGACTAGATGTGTGTTTTGACATCTTGGTACCTTTCCAACTTTGCCCTCAATTGTTCTATCCCCATTAGTTCTTCATTTAGCTCGCAAGGTTCTGACACTAACCTCCTTTTTGGCATAGTTAGTCTTTGGTTATATGCCTTCTTCTTTTAGCTACTTCCTTGGTCTGGAGCAAGTCATGGAAATTATGTATGGCCTTCGCTGCCCAAACTGCTTGTTCCATGGTGTCATTTGAAAATGATTGAATTTTGGTCATTTTTACAACACTTGTAGTGGGAGAGGAGAAACTAATTTCTCCACTGTAGAAACTTTTTGTCGGAACTTTAATTTTGGGCTCACAATCAAGACTAAAGCATGAGAATAGAAGTAGGTCAAAAGAATGTTCTAGGATTCAAGAGCACTCTCACAAGTGTATGAGTGTGCAAAGAAGTGAGCCACAAACATTTTCAAATGAGAAGCACTTTGAAAACTGTAGTCCTATGAGAGTACCAAATCTTTGAGAATATACGTGGTAAACATAGTCCAAACTACCTAATTGCTTCCTAGCTTCTAGCTCCTAATCTCCTCACTCTATTTTTGAGAACTATTTTTTTGAGCAATTGAAAGAGTTTCCATGAGTTTTTATGATCTAAATTTTAGGTTGATTATGGTCATCTGTGGATATGCAAAGAATCTGATTTTTTTGTGGATGGATTGCTTGTTGTAGAAATATTTGAATCAAGTCACAGATTGACAAAATTTGTCATCACTAGATTATGAAGCCTCATTGTATTCTGAGGCATTCTTATTTACTTAGAAGACATGTTCTTGATTATGTTGAAATGTACACTGTAAAATCTTGCACAATTAACTTCCTAAGAATGTGGGTGTTGTTATATATGGAGCTTTGTTGAAGGAATTCCTTAAAGGACCTATCTAAATGTAACATTTGCATCCTCATGCATCAAATCCCCAATATTTGAAGTTAGGGGTCTATTTGATTTGAAAAGAATGAAATGAACATCCTAGTTGAGAGATATTAAGATGGTTTATTAAATTTTCAACTATCTTTTTTTATCTTAGACTTAAAATTGTAGAGCATGCATTGTAAACCCTAAATTCTAGCTCTAAATCTTATATCCTATATATATTTACAAACATATATTTAAGTAGATGAAGGATTTGCATGCTCTCTGGATGGGGATGATGGAGGTTGTCACATAGTGAAATTATTGCACAACTATTAGTGCTAATGAGTACAGGTGGGCTTGTGACAAGTGCAAACAATTTTGTGTGTTGTTAGACTTGAGAATGTGTCTGTTCTTTTTTGGTGTGAACAAGGCCTAAATAAAAGTTTGTATGAAAAAGTAACCTGATGGATGAAGAGCTGTGATATTTTGAACTGGTGGAAAATGTCAAAGTAAAGGATAGTTGATCATCATGAAATGTTGAAAAAAATGTCAAAGTAAGGGACAAATGATCATCTTGAAGCATTGAAGGAGCCATTGTGCTTCATTTGTTGTTCTTTCTGTTTTTGTATTATTTTGTTGCTTGCAGGTGATGAGCTTTGTTTTATTTTTCTCATGGTTGTGAGGGCGCTTGGTGTTGATTAAGCAGGAATCTTGCATTGTTTTGGAGATGGTTGTTGATGGAGTGTGAATGTTGTAGTATATGAAGGAGATTTGGATTGATGTGAAGCTAAGTTCTTGGATTTGAGTTGGAGTTTATTTTCTGCATTTGTTTCCTTTGCTATTTTCAGGATGGTTGATATGTGTTTGTTGTGTGGTTATCTTACAATAAGTTTCAGAGTGGAGGTTTGTGATGGATGAATGCCCTAATTCCATGGAAATTTTAGAGTAGAGGGTCCTATATTTTTGTTGTGCCATTGCCTTTTCTCAAGTGTATATAGAATATGTTATGTTATAGGGTCCAGTTGTAGAAAATGATGAACAAATAAGGGGTTTCAGGAGCGATTTTATTATGGCAATACAGTTGGGTGGAGAGAAATGTTGTATTATTGGAATAGAGTGGTGGTGTGTGTGTGAGGAGGAGTACCCATTCAGGTGGGAGCTCTAAAGGGAATTGCTGTGCAACTTGAAAAACCCTGGGATTGTTGGGACATACCTGCAGTGGGTGATTTAGGTTGTTGTTCATCTCTTTGTACAACTTCTCGAGATTGAGTTCTGGGAATGGAGAGCATTTCATGCTTAGGGATTATGAGTTGAGAGTGAGAATTGCCATAAATCAACCAGTGAGCTCAAGAGAAAGAGGATTATGAGTTGAGACTGAGAATTGTCATAATTCAACCAATGGGCTCAAGAGAAAGAGGATTATGAGTTGAAAATGAGAAATGCCATAATTCAATCCATGGGCTCAAGAAAAAGAGACCGGAGTGAGCTGATTCTTCATGGTCCATAATTTAGATGTTATAGCTATTGTTCAGCTCAACATCAATCTTGAACTTTTGTTACATTTTTTTTTGGAATTCCACAAAAGTTGGTTGTTAACATGTTTTTATTATCAGTAGTTGTGAATTTGGCATTGCCTTTTCTTTCTGGTGAGGGTTCGGCTATTGCACTTTCTGTCTCACAAGGTATATAAGGTGTTGACAAATACATGATAAATAGATACGTAGGTATGCAAGCAGGAAGGTACTTATGCAAGGAGGTAGGCAGACACACAAGCATGTAGATACATAAGGAGGTAGGTACACAAGGAGATAGGTGAATACAAAATATGTTAGTAGGTATAAAAGAAATAAGTAAGTACGAAAATATGTAGGTAGACACATAAGCAGGTACGAAAATAAGTAGTTAAAAAAGCAAATATAAAGTATGCAAAACAGTAAAACAGGAATTATGCCGACCCTCTCTTTGGGCCTGCTTTCCCCCCCCCTATCCCCCCTCTTTCAGTGCAAAGTAAGGAAATTTTGTTAAATCTCAGTATGAAATGCTATAACTCAACATTTAATGCACAAGGTTCGAGAATAATTATAGTCGTTGTACAGGTAGGAGCAGTGGAAATATATGTAGCAGCACTGAAGGCTGTCGGGAAAAATGAAAGACAGGATGAATCCCAGTTTATTTCGTTTTGTAAAAATTTCATTCCCAGTTAACCGTTTGAAGCCTTATCATGTCGAAACTGGCCGTTCTCGCTCCCTAATGGCGTGACTTTACGTATAACTCTTTTGTGTCTAGTGTTTTATCTGCTAGACAACAGCTCAATGGAAAAGTGTTTCCTGTCCATCCACCATTCATCCCTCCTGGTGCGTTCGTGGGTGCTGGTTCACTCTGGCCCGCTGGCTGGTTACTTAGTCCGTTTCTTTCATTTATTTTGCAACGAATTGAAACGTTTTGAAACGTTTTTGAAACTCCGTTTTAAAACGGTCCTTTGCAACTCTGTTTCGTACAAGAGGATTTTTCTTTGACGAGTTTGTTTGTGGTCGAGTCGGTTCTTTCGGACAATTCGCATATTTTTCTGTGTTGTTGCTGCTGCTGAGTGTTTTTTCTTTTTTCTCTTCGCTCCAAGCACGTAAGGTTTCTTTGACGACATGTCGTTTGTTTTTTTGAAGGTCTAAATTTAGCTGCAATTGTTTTCGAGTTGCAGGGGCTTTTCGAGTGTTTTGTGTGTATAATTTCTGGAGGTTCTTCTTTCTTTCTTCCTTCTTTCTTTCTTTGTGCTTCTAATACAAGCTTTTGCATCTCTTTTGCGGCAAAGTCGTTGTAATGTGGAAGAGTTATCCACAATTTTTTGTTATAGTTTTTATGTTGTTATTATAATTGTTGCCTGCCTCCGGAAGTCTTTGTTTCTCGTCTGTTTCTGCAGTAAGCTCTCCGCAGATCTTGTTAGGCATCTCCTTTTGTGTTTCTTTGAAGAAACCTCCAGCTCCGGAATGTGCTATTGCAATGCCCCAGATCGTAAGAAGAAGTGGTCTGTAGAGTGGAGATGATTGTCTTTTGGTTTTCTGCTGCGAGTTCCAGCAGCAACATGCTTGCTATCTAGTCACACTCTGCTTCTTCTTCTTCAGTTCCAGTAGCGAACAACTATATATCTCTGGCTCCGTGATCTCACCCTCTCTGTGACCTGAGTATTGAGTAGCGGCAAATGGGGTCACCCGCAGCCTCATCGCTGTCCATAACAGGAGGGAGAAGTTTCCGGAGCTTTATGACGGGAGGACTGGGAAGCCCACACCATGAGAAATCAAACTCCCCATCTTCCACAGGGAGGAGAACTTCCAGTGGGAGGTATATCTCATTGTCTCGGGAGGAGGAGTCTGAGGTAGCCGGGGAAGTGAGCTCAGAGTTCATGTACACAGTGCACATTCCTGCCACTCCTGACCACCAGCAGATGTCGGAAACACCCATGGTTAGACCCATGATGGGCCCCAGCATCGCTCTTAAAGCTGAGCAACAGTTTGTTTCCAGCACAATCTTCACAGGTGGGTTCAATTCCATTACGAGAGGTCATGTAATGGACAAGCTGATGGAGACAGAGGCCACACATCCCCAGTTGGCTTGTGCAAGAGGCCTCTTGTGCTCGGTTGAAGGATGTGATGGGAAAGCCATGCGGGATGAGAGAGGGGAGGACATGGTTCCCTGTGTATGCAATTTCAAAATCTGTCGGGATTGCTACATGGATGCTTTGAATGGCACAGGGAAATGTCCAGGCTGCAAGGAGGCATATAATATGCCTGATAGTAATAATAATAATAATAGCAGCCCTAGGGATGCTAGGGATGCTCATTTCCGAGCATTGCCAGCTGCAGGAATAGATCCGAAGATGGAGAGACGCCTCTCTCTTCTCAAGAGCAACAAACCTGGTTTGCTGATGAGCCACTCCTCTGAATTTGACCACTCTCGCTGGCTGTATGAGACCAAAGGAACCTATGGGTATGGCAATGCTGTGTGGCCCAAAGATGATGGCTATGCAGGAGGCAAGAATACAGGTCTTGGAGCACCTCCAAATTTTGGTGACAAAGCACGGCGTCCTCTCTCACGAAAGTCTAACATCTCAGCTGGCATTATTAGTCCTTACAGGTATCTATGTGTTTTCACCCATTCTGCACTCATCTGTAAATTACAGGGCCTGCTCTAGAATAATGCTCAAAACTGCTTGTATGCATAGTCTATAGTGTAGATTGCTAGTCAGGTTTTACCAATTCTATTGTTGTTGACTTCAATTGTATGTATGGAGAAGTTCTCCATGCTCTGAAGATAATTATTGTGCACCTTGTTGTGTGTGCAAGAAACTAGTCACTCACAGCATGACAAGCAAGTGTTTGTCAAGACCAAGGTGCCTGAAGTGGACAAATTGGTACTTGCTGCTGCAGTATGTACTGGTGGTTTTCATTTTTGGGAGAAATAGGCATCTATCTGTGAATGCAATTGTTGTTTCTGTTTTTGGAATAAGCATGGAGCGTTGAGCTAGGGTTGAGTAGAACCAAATTTTTTCTGTATCCACTAACCCATAAAATTGACCAAAAATGTTGTGGATGCAGGCTCTTGGTGCTGATACGGATGGTTGTGTTGGGCTTTTTCCTGGCATGGCGAGTACGACATCCAAACTCTGATGCAATGTGGTTATGGGGGATGTCAGTTATATGTGAGCTCTGGTTTGCATTCTCCTGGATTCTAGATCAGCTACCAAAACTGTGCCCCATCAACCGCTTCACTGACCTCCAAGTTCTCAAAGAGAAATTTGAGACACCTAGCCCCTTGAACCCAAGTGGAAGATCTGATCTACCAGGTATTGATGTGTTTGTATCGACAGCGGACCCTGAAAAAGAACCTCCATTGACTACCAGTAATACAATCCTCTCAATACTTGCAGCAGACTACCCTCTGGAGAAACTCTCTTGCTATCTGTCAGATGATGGTGGAGCACTTCTGACCTTTGAGGCACTTGCAGAGACAGCAAGTTTTGCAAGAGTGTGGGTGCCTTTCTGTCGCAAACACAAAATTGAGCCTCGTAACCCTGAAACATACTTCTTACTCAAAGGAGATCCAACCAAGAACAAATTGCTCCCAGATTTTGTGAAAGACCGTCGTCGAGTGAAGCGTGAGTATGATGAATTCAAAGTACGCATCAATGGTCTCCCTGATGCCATTCGTCGCCGCTCTGATGCCTACAATGCCCATGAGGAGATTCGTGCTAAGCGCAAACAGATTGAGACTGGGGCAGATCAGTCAGAGCCTCTTAATGTGCCCAAGGCAACTTGGATGGCTGATGGAACCCACTGGCCAGGAACATGGACTAATTCTGGCAAGGAGCATGGGCGTGGTGATCATGCAGGCATCATTCAGGTAGGCATTTTCCATGGAAGGGTCTGTATAAATCTCTGTCTTCTTTGCCATTCTGCATGTGTGATGGTCTGATTCCCTGATTTGTCACACTTGCTGAAAACTATGTACAGGTATTAGTTTGCAAATTTTGCTTCTATTGTCAATTATTGTATTGGTGACAGGTATAGTGAAGACAGTCCAAGCATAACAAAACTGTACTTTTTCTAAGCTTTTAGAGGGAGAGGCAGGTTGTGCTTACCAACACCTCAATATGCACACCCAACTTCTGCCTTCTTAAAGAAGCTTTTTCTTCTCCAGGAAAACAGAAATGTTTTTACTCATGAATGACTAATACTTTTGAGGTAATGATCATTGCAGATACAGGATAGTCTTTCACCTAATGGTCCCGGTTAATAATATTCTTGTGTTAATGATGTATGCAGGTGATGCTTGCTCCTCCTACAAGTGAGCCCCTGATGGGAAGTGCTGATGATGACAATCTGATAGACACAAGTGATGTTGACATTCGACTGCCCATGTTGGTGTATGTCTCTCGGGAAAAGCGTCCAGGTTATGACCACAACAAGAAAGCAGGAGCCATGAATGCCCTGGTTCGCACAAGTGCAATCATGTCTAATGGGCCCTTCATTCTTAATCTTGATTGTGATCACTACTTCTTCAACTCCCTTGCATTAAGAGAAGCTATGTGTTTCTTCCTGGACCGAGGGGGTGATCGCCTGTGCTATGTCCAGTTCCCTCAGCGGTTTGAGGGAATTGACCCAAATGATCGTTATGCAAACCACAACACTGTGTTTTTTGATGTGAACATGAGGGCTCTAGATGGGCTGCAAGGACCTATGTATGTTGGGACTGGATGTGTATTCAGAAGAGTTGCACTGTATGGGTTTGACCCTCCTAGGCATGTGGATCATCCAGGATGCTGGGGTACTTTATGCTGTGGAGGGAAGAAGAAAAACAAGGCACAGAAGCGAGAGGTTGAGGTTGAAACTCTCAATGGAGGAACTAGTGAGGAGGAGGAGGATGTTGAAGCTGTGATGCTGCCAAAGAGGTATGGTGACTCCATGACCTTCTCTGCTTCAATACCAGTTGCTCAATTCCAAGGGCGACCACTTGCCGATCAAGGTGTTCAAAATGGACGGCCTGCAGGGGCTCTTACAGTGCCTCGAGAGCCACTTGATGCCAGCACTGTGGCAGAAGCCATCAATGTGATCTCATGCTTCTATGAGGATAAAACAGAGTGGGGTGGGCGAGTGGGGTGGATTTATGGTTCTGTCACAGAAGATGTTGTGACAGGATTCCGGATGCACAATCGTGGCTGGCGATCTGTCTATTGTGTGACCAAGCGTGATGCTTTTCGGGGAACTGCCCCAATCAATCTCACTGATCGGCTGCACCAGGTGACTCTCTGGTTTCTCTTTTAAGTCATTGTAGATCACTAACCGAGTCCTTGGTATGTTAGTGCCTTCTCCATCCCTCACATGGCTTGCAAAAAGGAGGCAGTTGCCCAAATGGTATAATAACTGTCAGCAGAACATTAAACTTCTTCCCCCCTATGCAGATTATTGCCAACTCTTTGCATACCAATCCTTTTTGAGTCTTGCTTTAGCAAACTTCTTTGATAATTGTCTTTGTGAAGTCAATGACAGTAAGTAGGCATAGAATGGGAGAGAGTAATAGAAAATTTTTGTTTTATGCCTAGCTTCACAATGGTCCAACACTCAAACTACCCTAGTATAGTTGAATTTCAGGAAGAATGTAAGATTTCCTTACTATTCATGATTACATAGTTCAGATACTTGTGCATTAACTGACTGGCTCTACTCATCCTTTATGTTATACCCAGGTCCTGCGATGGGCAACTGGGTCAGTTGAGATATTCTTCTCTCGCAACAATGCTCTTCTTGCAAGCTCACGTATGAAATGCCTTCAGCGCATTGCATACCTTAACGTTGGCATCTACCCCTTCACATCCATTTTCCTGCTTGTCTACTGTTTCCTCCCAGCCCTATCTCTATTCACTGGTGAGTTCATTGTCCAGTCATTGAATGTTGCCTTCCTCATCTACCTCCTGATCATCACGGTGACACTCTGCATGCTCGCCATACTAGAGGTGAAGTGGTCAGGCATTACATTGGAGGAGTGGTGGAGGAATGAGCAGTTTTGGGTCATTGGTGGCACAAGTGCCCATTTAGCTGCTGTTTTCCAGGGCCTTCTTAAGGTTATGGCTGGAGTTGACATCTCCTTCACACTAACTTCAAAATCTGGAGCAGAAGAGGAGGGTGATGAATTTGCTGACCTTTATGTTGTCAAATGGTCTGCTCTCATGATACCACCCATCACCATCATGATCATCAACATTATTGCCATAGCAGTTGGGACATCACGACAAATCTACAGTGAGATCCCTCAATGGAGTAAACTTCTGGGTGGTGTTTTCTTCAGTTTTTGGGTACTAGCCCACCTTTATCCATTTGCTAAAGGGCTTATGGGGAAGAGGGGCCGGACACCAACAATTATATTTGTGTGGTCAGGCCTTCTTGCTGTTATTATCTCTCTATTGTGGGTTTATATCAGCCCACCAGCAAACAACACTGCCAATCCAGGTGCGTTCCAGTTTCCATGAGAATTGGCAGTTTCTGTTTTAGCCGCCCATCTCTCAGGGATTTGGTCAAGGAAATTGAAGCTCTACTACTACTGAAAAATCTCACATCTTGATGAGGTGGTAGCATGGTGTATCCTCCATATCTTATGACCTTATAAACTTCAGTTGATCAATGTTGAGGAAGTTGAGGAATAACATGATCCTCAACATTCCTTGAGAGTGAAGAACATGACAGCCATGAAAGGAGGGGGAGCCTTTGAAGTATGAGACGGCAGGTTGGTGGTGTGGCGAAGGGTAGTGATCCCTGTAAAGAAAAGGCCACTAAGGGGGAGGGAGGAGGTGGTCATTTCAGCTCCAACATGTACATTAGCTGGATTTCAAGTTTTGGACTTCTGCAAGAAACTAGGCTCATGGTGTGAGCTTTCGCCTCAGAGACCAGAATTCTGGCCTTGAACCCTCTTTTCATATGCAATTGCATACATTGTCTTTCTCTTCATGTGTGGGAAGTTCTTTCTTCCCCAGTGCTATTCTTTTACTGCACTGCAGCTACTCAATTTTGTTGATTCTGCTGACAAATAGTTATAATAGCTTTGATGTGATACATATCACAATGTCTTAAACGTTCATTCCTAGTTGATCAAAACCTTGGAACCTTGAGACTACTGGAAATATATCTGAACCCTTTTTTGTGACTGGTAAGTAACTTGTCTCTCTTGATAAGCAAGTGGAAATGCTCTTACGAAACACACCATAACACTCACCGGAAACATTGCTAATGTGCTATGAGAAACAAACCAGTGCGATTTCCAAACAACCAATTTGGTGATGCTAGCAGAGAACATGCAGGTGCTGCAACTTCCATTGTCACTTGTGTTGGACTGCACATTAATGTCTATGGCAGTACTTCTTTTGATAAGAACTCATATGGTGAGTGACTTGTGGCAAGATGACCATTGATGTTTTATGGCAGTAGTTCTTCATCATGGGTGGGATGATTTAGAGAATCATACCTACTGTTCCCCAAGGAAATAATTTCTTACTTGCAACATCTGGGAAAAAGTTTGGATTTATTCCTCAGCTGCTGTTGGAGACCCCATGTAGGTAGAACTCAAGATGAGGTGAGAACAGTCTAATGAGAAGTTACACCGGCAGCATTATTGGAACCTAGTGGAATCACACTGAGAACAAGCTGAGAACATATGTCCAGTAAACATATGACAACCCCCCTGGATTTAACCATGTTGCAAGAACACCCAATGGCACTTTGATGTTTGTTTGTCCTAAAGCCACTGCTGCCACCTGTAGTGCTTGTAACTCAGACTAGAAGGGCTGGAAATGGCCAGATTGTTATAGTTGAACATGACAATGGACAGAGAAACATGTAAATGCACAACCAACAAACCTTCATTCACATGCCAGTTAAAACAGCAAAGTACAGCACGAGAAAATGTACAAGTCATGATTTGAGCATCAGACTATTGACATACACATGAGCAAAACATAAAACTTGTGTCCATGCTATTGTGTGATCTAAGCAATTCTAATCCAGCCATCTGGGAATTGAACCATATGGCTTCTTTGAAAATTTCTGAAAATGTCAAGTCTGTGTCTGTACACAGGCAAGCACTCTTTCTCATCTCTTCAAAATACTCCTGAAACCCAAATGGATAGAAACTCCATTCGACCAGCACCTTGCAGATTGACAAGTCAAATAGCTACCAAACAGATGTAACAAGCAAGAAGCGCCCGTGAATTTGGCAATGATGTTCATTTGATTACTAAAAATTAGTTTTAACGGACAGGATGCAAAATACTTCCAAGACAATCAATCAGGCACAATGACACAACCCTGATCCACCTGTCAACTCCTATCAACAAAAGCAAAACATCACTGCCACTGCCATGAGTGACAAACTCTAAGTTCCTTTTGCCCATTCATTGTGATGAGAAATTCTTTCACCTGACCTTGTTCTTTCATAGGTCTGTTGCAATGACTTGTTGACAGTCTTATCTTGACACTTCAAGGAAGATTTCCTTCAGCACCTTTTCCACCTGAAATGTGATGGTGCTGGTGCTGATGGCAATGATTTTTTGACCTGCTATGGGGCTTCACTTTTTCCTTCCTGTGTTTCCTGCTCCAACTTCTACCCTTATGAGAGCTCTCAAAGCTGCTGTCAACATCCTCCTTATGCCAGGTGGAGAGCTTCAAGGGCTGATGATCCTCTCTGTTAAAAGACCCTGAACCAGATGCATGAACCATTCTTACACGTGTCAGGAAAACATGGTATGAAACGGAAAATTTCAACTGATATCACTGGCCATACATACCTTTATATGGTATCAAGGCTCATGAATCAACCTTATTCAGATTAGAGTCACCAACACGACAGCCATTAGGTGTACCAGCAACCAGGTTCAGGCTCACAAAAACTTTGTTTGTAATTCTCAAGGTCAGAAATTTGAGACTAGGTGGTTGGCTAACTTGACAAAAACAAGTGTGAATCTGGTATAATGATATAAAACCTAAAGCCCAAACTAGTCTGCATGCCCTCATGCACAGGCCCTGTTTGCCTTCTGAATCACTGACGCTGTTCAAAAGTTGAGTCAATAGGCCAAAGGCCACAACCCAAATACATGCTCCTACAAGACATGGACTTCCAGTTTATCCTGAGTCATCCATATTTGTACAGCAGGCAGACATGCACAGACAGCCAAGAGATTTGCCTAAGGTATGCAATTACTGGCTGCCAACAATCAATGGGACCAAGTGGTCTGCTGACACTTCATGAAACCAAAATAAGCCTAAGACAAATCTTGCAATGATGGGAACTTACTTCAGACATGTAAAAGGTAAAGGAGCAGAAACTTCAACCCTGAACCAAATTTTTTATCGCCAGCTGTATAAAGATGGGCACGCAATGGAAGAGGACACACAGACCTGAATGATCTTATGATGCTTATGACCTCCCTCCCATTGTAAATGTCTTCTCTGATCCTCATCAGAGCCACTTTCATTGCTATTTTCACTTCAAGAGTGCAATTCATGGTGGTGGCACTTCTTCAAATGCTTACCACCACTGTGTTTGTGCTTCCAGTGTTTCCTCTTCTTCATCTCATCACTGTCATGACTGGTACTGTCTGATTTTGAGCTCCGTTCTTTTCTAAACCTTTTGTGGGATTTCATAGCCATCATCTTTGGGCCACAAAGCAGCCAGCTTAGCAGCATCATAGCCAGCATACCACAGAATCCTCAGGAGGTTGTGAACTCAACAAATGCATTCTGCTATCCTTTCTCCCATCTCAACATTACCATGAATTCTGCAGGCACCAAGCAATGCCTTCCAAACAAAAGCACTTGGTTTAAAGGGCATCATGTGGATGAGATTTTCTGCCTCCTGCAATTGCCCTGCACGTCCAAGAAGATCAACCATGCAAGCATAGTGCTCTGCAATTGCAGAAATTCTGTAAACTGAACCCATGGATTCAAAGTAGCAAAGGCCTTCATCCACAAAGCCCACATGGCTGCAAGCTGAAAGAAGAGCAACAAAAGTAACCTTATCTACCTCTACACCTTCTTGACACATTTGTTGAAAATGTTCAAGAGCTTCCTTAGCATGCCCATGCATGGCATAGCCTCCAAGCATGGCATTCCAAGAGACAAGATTGCGAGTGGGCAACTTGTTGAACACTCTTTGTGCATCCTCTATGCTCCCACATTTAGAATACATGTCAATGAGGCTACAAGCCACAAAGACATCAAACTCACAATCAGTCGAAATGATTTGTTTATGGATACACCTGCCCTCTTCAAGTGCCAATACACTAGCACATACATTCAACACCCCTACAAAGGTGACAGGATCTGGTTGCACCCCTTCAGATTGCATTTGTTGATAAAGTTCCAGTGCCTTTGTTCCTTGCCCACATTTCAAATATCCAAGAATTATAGCATTCCAAGAGATGACATTATGTGTGACCATCTTAGTGAACACTCTCCAGGCATCCTCTATGCTCCCACATTTGGCATACATGTCAATGAGGCTATTACTCACTTTTACATCAGCCTCACAGTCCCATTGGATGATCTGTTCATGAACACACCTTCCCTCTTCAAGTGCTACTACACTGGCACATGCATTCAATATGCCCACAAAGGTGACACGGTCTGGCTGCAACCCTTCACATTGCATTTGCTTAAACAGTTCCAATGCCTTACGCCCTTGGCCACATTTCACATATCCCAGAATCAGGGCATTCCAAGAGATAGCATTGCGTGACACCATCCTATTGAACGCTCTCCTGGCATCCTCTATGCTCCCACATTTGGCATACATATCAATGAGGCTATTACCCACAAAAATATTAGATTCACATCCACTTTGCATAATCTGTTCATGGACATGTCTGCCCTCTTTCAGTGATGTGGCATTAGCACATGCATTCAGCACCCCCACAAATGTAATAGCTACAGGCTCCACCCCTTCGGATTGCATTTGTCGAAATAGTTCTAATGCCTTGTGCCCTTCACCACATTTCACAAATCCCACAATCATTGCATTCCAAGACACCACATCACGTGTGGTCATCCTCCTAAACACTCTCTTTGCATCCTCCAGGTTTCCACATTTGGCATACATATCAATGAGGCTATTACCAACAGACACATCAAATTCACAACCACTGCAAACAATCTGTTCATGAACATGCATGCCTTCATCAACTGCCGCAAGACTGGCACATGCATTCAGCACCCCCACAAAGGTGACAGTGTCTGGCTGCACCCCTTCACATTGCATTTGTTGATACAATTCCAATGCCTTCTGCCCTTGGCCACATTTCACATGTCCCATTATCATAGTATTCCAAGAGACTACATTGCGAGTGGGCATCTTGTTGAACACTCGACAAGCATCGTCAATGCTCCCACATTTGGCATACATGTCAACAAGGCTACTACCCACAAAAATATCAGACTCATAACTGTTTTGTATGATTTGTGCATGGATGCGTCTGCCCTCTTCAAGTGCCCCTAGACTAGCACATGCCTTCAACAAGCCCACAAAGGTGACAGGGTCTGGTGTCACCCCTTCAAATTCCATTTGCTCAGATAGTTGTAATGCCTTGTGCCCTTGCCCACACATCACATATCCCATAATCATGGCATTCCAAGAGACCACATCACGTGTGGCCATGCTCTTAAACACTCTCCCTGCATCCTCTATGCTCCCACACTTGGCATACATGTCAATGAGACTGTTACCCACAAAAATATCAGACTTGCAACTGTTGTGTAATATCTGTGAATGGATGCATCTGCCCTCTCCAAGCAATTGTAAACTTGCACATGCATTGAGAACTCGGACAAAAGTAAAGCTATCTGGGGTAATGCCCTCTTGTTGCATTTTTTGAAAAAGCTCAATCATCTTCTCATGTTGTCCCACTAGAGCACATCTTGCAAGCTTTCTGTTCCATTGAAAAACACTCACTTGCAAACTTCCTGGGGCCATTGCTTCCAGCTCTGCCTCCACCCACACAGGGTTCCATCTGCCATTGAGCCAAAGCGCCTGCTTTGTCTTCTTATGTTTGAAGTCAGGATACCTTGCATTCACCTACAACCAGAAACTTGTTATTTCTCTCAACCTGGATTGAATTACACTACAATGACAACCATATAATGACATAGCCTGACAGAGTTGCAAAAGAATCTTTTCTCTGCCCTGTGGCAATCATTACCTTCTCCAACCTGTGATCCCACCATTGAGAAGGATCTGAAAAGAACTCCTGCCAGAGATTTTCTATCATCCTTCTCTGCTCTGCCAGGAACCAAAGGAACTGTTGAAAATCATTAACAAGTCAAAGAGAACTTCCTTTTGTCACATTGCATATCATGTGCACACATTAATCCATCATCAGAAAACATTGCATTTGAGTTTTCATCCTGCACAAAACTATCAATCTCCATCTGAACCAAAACAACTGAAGTAAGTGCAGGCACTCTCCCCTCTTCCACAACACTGTCTGTCACACTTTTCAATCAAGAACATGAATGCAATTATCACATCCAAAAGTGGAAAATGGATTCAAACACATTCCTTCCACAAAATTTGCCTCCTCCTGGCAGCAGCACGCTCAATATCTACAAGTTCCATTATGCTTCGAATTCACCCATTTGAAAAACAACAGGACGAACCCTAAACTGTATCGCTTTCGTTCCTGTTTCCCTTAGAATTTTTGCTCGCTATCTTTCACAAACCACTCAAGAGCTGGAAGAGAAATTTTGTGCTGATTTGTATGTAATCGTGAAGATTTGATTAGGGTTAGGGTAACAGAGCTTTTGCTGGTCAGGTTTTAAATTCAACAGTGATAGTAGTACCTGACCCTAGGCAGCAGTGGGAAGGAAGATCCAACTTCAAACATCAACAAACACCTTGGTGACCTGGTTACCTGAGAGTGGATTTGCCGCAGTTGCTGCAACAAGATCTCCTCCATCAGAAGCCAGACCCCTGTTGCAGCACAACAGTCCAGAGTTTGCAGCAACACGCAGTTGATGAATTCTCGAATACTTCAGAGACATCGGTGGTTGACGAATTGCACGCAATATCTGCATGAAAAATCCTTAGTATTGTGGGCATGAACATTATCAGAGAGAGGGCAAGAAAGAAAAGAAGTGTGCAGAAGTCAAAAAAAAAGTAAGAAGTCGCAGTATTTAGACAATGAGTTCCTGGAGCAAATCGTGATCCTAAAAGATTTCTACTTTGCTGGCTGACCTCTAGCCAAATTTGGCTACTTGTGGATGATCGCCAGTCCACCTACTTGACAAAATTGGAAAAACAAAAAACCCCTGTCCGCATCAAAGTGCATCAAAGTGCGGAGCTGCGAAGTCCGCTGCTTTCAAAACCTAAACCCCACAGATGGGTTTTTTTCCCCCAAGGAACAAGGTGCAGAAAATCAGCTCAAATCACGTAGGGTAGAGAGGCCGGTCATCGTACACTGAAAAATACACTTCAAAACTTGGCGATCTCATGCGACCTCCGTTGCCTCTGAGGTCCCAAGATGGATTGTCGAGGAGGTCTGGGCACACCTAATGCACTTTAGATCGTGCAATTTGGACTTCAGACCCAGAAGTTATGAGATATACCGGGTATCAGCCTCATTGCCCA
>Ga0116231_10002629_pt1 | contig 37547 bp, 27 predicted proteins | sample S1TSphgellanicum_2_FD_89695 | JGI IMG/M metagenome (GOLD analysis project Ga0116231, IMG submission 89695) | Host-associated microbial communities from peat moss isolated from Minnesota, USA - S1T2_Fd - Sphagnum magellanicum MG | ecosystem: Host-associated > Plants > Peat moss > Unclassified...
TTTGTATTTTTTTTTAATTAAAAATAATAAATTAATTTGAAGAATGAAAAAAAAAAAAAAAAGTTAGGGGGGGTGGGGGGGGGGGGGGGGAGGGGGGGGGGGGGGGGGGGGGGGGGGGGGGGGGGGCAGCAGCCTCGGTTTGGTTCATAATTTTCTTCCTTTTCTCCCCTAGTTTTTAGTTTTTACTTACCTAGTACAGAAATTGGTTACGCCCAGTAACTGGCGAGAGGGGTCGGTCGGATTATCGAAAGAGTCTCAACACATTCGTGCCACGACTATATTTGGCAATTCGGTTCCTCTCGCCATTTACCTAGTACAAACCTCCCGTCTCGGTTCTAAACTTTTTTTTCTTAACCTTGTTTGTGTCTATAGACAAAGGACATGGGTTATAGGATTCGTGTATAGATGTCATGGTGCCTTTACCATTCCGGCATCCTCTTGATGAATTTCTAGAAATTTATTGTCCCAAATGCTGAAATTTGATAAAATTTGAGATGTCCATTGCCGAAAGTTTTGGAACCTAATGAAACTAAGACAAGTATCGTATTCGCAACGCTTGAATGGGGTGACTTGTGAGCTTAATCAATTGCTTCTCAAGTTGCGCCCATCGGCAACAGAGCTTAGCATCCTCTTGGAGTGCAATGGCCACAATTTTTTTAGACATGGAATATTTCACAAAGCTTACAAGGGGAAGTAGTTGCTCGTGCACAATCATTTAACATTTCAAAAAATGGCCTTAAATTGTAACCAAAACCCCTTGCAAGGGCTTGAGGTTGAAGGAGAGGTATTTGTAAGCTCATGCAATCAACACATTTGTTTGTAATATTGTGAAATTTTGATGAAGGATGAAGTGTAATTTGTGGTTTTTTAAGATAGTACTCATTTGCTTGTTTTGGAATTGATATTTATTTGGCAAGTTTATAAATCGTAGCATATTGTAGAGTGGAAGTGTCTTTCAACATATGTGTTTTTCTAAGGATAAGCATATTTTTACCATTCTAGAAATGTGATTTTAGATGTCAAGGGATCTATGTTTGCAATAGCTTGATTATATGATATATGGATATGTGTTTTGTATGGTTTTGTTGCAAAATGATTCAACATGAATGTTTAATTGTGTATTATGCCTGTTAGAAGTTCTTATGATTGTTTCAAAACAAATGGCTTGTTTAAATTGTTTTGCGTTAATATGTCTTATCTATGAATGTATGTGATTTCATGTGTCAATGTATGTTGTGGTTGAAGTATATTGAATTAATCTTCCCTTGATTTGTAAGAGTGGAGTTGTTTAAACAACAAAGTACCATTACCTCTCACATTCATGAGCATTTTATTTATGATCATCCTTGCCTTTTCATTGTCTATTGGAGCTTTCAAGTGGGAGAGAATTCCCTATGAATATGATACCACATAGGAATGCCCTTCTACACTTGTTTATGCATTCTTCACCATTGTGGCATTCATTTTTGTTGTCCTCCCATCCACCCTTTAAAATATCTTAACATGAAGATAGCAATTGATGCAAATGCAAGGATGATTTTTGAAGCACACAAAGGTGTTGGCAAGGCTTTCATTGTTGTTTTTTGGTTTAATTCAATGATGGAATTCTTACTTGTTGCCAAATGGTCAACTTGTCCTTTTCTTCACAATCTTGGTTTTCACTTGAGTTGTTTTTCAAGGATAATTGAGATGGTTTATATAAGGCAAACATTAATATTGAAGATTGTGCATGCCTTATATGAATTATAAATTTATTTTCAAAATAAACATAACCCTATTATATAATTAATTATATTTTTACCAAACAACCAATATATGGCACCCTATATTTTTATTCTTGTAGTTTCTAAATCAAAGAAGGGTGAACCCCCAAGGATCTTTCGATATTCTATTGAGAAAATACTAAAATTTGATATATAAAAATAATTGAAAGATTTTGACATTTTGTGATAAAGAAAAATATCAACTTTTGGGCAAACCCTTGCTCATACCACAAATCTAGGAAGCTACTTCAACATTTAGATGATTCATGGTAGAAATTTCCTTTTCTTTTCCAAGGGCATTAATAAAAAGCTAGCTAACATCTTGGTAATCTAAGCAAGGCTCTTTGAAAATCATTGAATAATCTTTATCCATAAACTTTTGTACACACTTTTACAAACTTGAAACCTAATGTTTGTTTGAAAAGTTTTACATGGGAACATTATGGACAATGATTCAACCATGTTTGTCATTAGTACATTTGTAGTTGAAAAATATAATTTATATATCAAGTTAGGAATTCTTTCAACAACACTAAAAAAAAATGAACTATCACTCCTAACTATAGACGACATATAACCATTTTCTTCATATGAATAACATGTTTTTTCATTGAACCCTACAAAATGAGTTATATTCAATGATTGTTTCTGTAAAAAACAAACACATCCACATGAACAACTTTGTCTATTCCTTAATTGTAATGTAAGGACTAGAAAAACTTTCAATTTAATATGCATCATGCAAGGCCTATTAAGACATTACAACAACCTAACTAATGATCAATTCAAACAAAAGGTCTTTAAAAAGGCTTACATTGAGAAGTCATTTTTAATATAGATGGTACATTCTTCATACTACTAGGCTTTCAATTTTTATTAACAAGCAACACTTAACTACTTTGTCCAACAAAAGATATTTGGTAAAAAAATTTCAAGCAATTACAATTAGTAATCCTTGGTGAAATCTCATTGACAAAACACCACATATTCTCCTAATTCATATACCAATGTGCACATACCATCAAACAAGTATATACATCATTTTTCTAAGGGTTCAATATCATTGTGACATGAATTTTTATCAAGCCCCACTTGTAAGAAACTCATTCATGTTTCTTCTATTGCATTCTTCCATTGAAATATTATCAAAAAAAAATGTGAAAAATACATTTGAGCTCCGCAATGTTGCGCACTACAAGCAACGATCAACTATTTTAAATTTTTCTTATGTTTTCATATATTTATGTCAATGTCAAATTTAATTTAAATTAATATACATTTCATATACACGAAAAGACATGTGTTAATTTGTTTTTTTATATCCATGTTGGTGGATAGGAAAAAGGAGTGAGGTAATTATAAAATGGAGGTAGTTGTTAAGAAAGGTGGGAAATAATTATTATGAAAATTGAAAGGAAAAGGAAGTAGTTATGAAGTAATTAGGCTTGAAAATGAGGTTGTTATTTCTGAATTGTTTTTAGAATGGTCCAAGGATGACCATACGACCAAAATGGTTGTCTAGAAGCAACATATGAAACTTTTTGCAAAGAACCCCATATAAACCAATTCCTATGTCACTGGAATTTCAAATTTTATGAACTCGCACAACCCATGCATCAAAAGGATTGCAACTTCATTTCATACTTGAATTACCACACAAACAAAAGTTGATATTCAAGAAATAAACAAAACACCTTCTCTTTTGGCATTAACAACCACCAAATGACCTCACATTCCCACACGTTTTTTTACAATAACAAAGCAAAGTTTGTCGATAACCAATATATTTCTCTCACCAATACATTTCAATTCCAAGCTATAATATTTCAAGCAAAACATGGCCTCCATTATCTAAACTACTAGAAAAATGCACTACAAATTGTGGGGCTTCACCAAGATCTCCATATCACATCTAACATGCTTGTGGAATTATGTGAAACCTACCTTTTCCCAATATTTAAATGAAAGGCAATTATTTTATATTCACTTTTTAATAAACAAGGTTTTTGCACATTATTTGCACACTTTGTTTCAAACTTGAGAAACATTTGTTGCGCTCCAAGGAATTTTTAAAATTTTCATAGACCTTTGAGTTTGGTCATCAACTTATTTATTCACAATATTGGACTTTTGGATTCCCAATTTTTCAAAGAAAAATCTTAAGTGGGTTTGGTTCCAAACTAAAATCCAATTTTACTCACCTATGCATAACCCAAATTTTAGAATTTTTAATTACTAGCATGTTATACAACCAATAAAAAGTGACCACCTATACACTACCCACATGCCTAAACCCAAAAAGAAAAAGAAAAAAACAAAAGAGGTCTAGTTTTAGCCCAAGGCAAATTCTCAAGTTTGGATTTGGATTCAAATTTGATTCAAAGGTGAGGTCTAGGTCTAATTCCCATTTTTCCAAAATTTAGAATCATCAGTCTAGGTTTTGAAAATCAAATTTTGATTCGTAGTCAACCAAGAATTTGAAATTGGCCAACATTCAACATTTGTTGTTACATCATTTCTTTCATTGATGAACTTGGCACCCATGTTTGTACCATGGTAAAACATGAATCCACAAACTTAAGTTTTTTAAAATTAAATGTAGCCCTTCATTAAAACTCTTTCTACCAGTGTTTTTTCAAGGAATTTTTGAATATTGAAAGGGTGGCTTAAATTATTGGTTCAATTTTGGTGTCGCTATGGTGATATTACAAATGCAAAAGTGTGAAGCCTTTAGTTCATTAGAGGTTAAATAAATTGAAAATTAATTACATGCAACCAAAAAAAAATTGTGGAAAGGTGGAGAAAATTCATTTTTTAAACAACAAAACTTGGCCACATCTATAAAGTGAAAGTATTGTAGTACCATAGCCAATTTGACAGTAAACTGTCGAATATTTGATTAATTTTTAAAAATTCAATTTGAAATTTTAAAAATATATTTTCATAACAAATATTAATTTTTTTTTTAACATTTCAACAAATAATGGTTTTTGTATAAGGTAAGTTCCTATTTTAAAGATTTACTAGGCAGAGTCCTTAATGCTCACACAATAAATCCCTGACATTAACAACTTACATTGTATAACAACCAAGGTAATTAATGCCTTACAAAATAATTCCCTTCCTTTCATAAATTTGATTGGATTACGTTTTCTGCCCTAAGGATCTTACAAAATTAACCTATTGCTTGGGGAACACTTTTGACATGTGACAATTAGGATTTCCAAAACTTTCAACACAATCATGTAATAATTATTTAAATTTTTGAAAAAATATATATAATATAATTAATGTCAAACTGGCCAAAATATTGCGATCTAAGTCTTGGCTACATAGCTTTTAATGTAGGAGGCTTTTTGGGTAATACACCTAAATGCTATTTTTTTTTTTGAAAACTTGAAATAAGATTTTGATGGGTTTTTTTTTCACATAAGATAATAATAATTTGATTGAACCAAAAATAAAATCTAAAAAAGAAAATAATTTAAAAATAAAGCAGACTTCAAGGCAATTAGAAAGACTTATTGAAAACTAAAACAAAGTAAGAGAAAAATTTCAAGAAGAAATGTCCTCCAATTCAATGAATTAACTATTCAACTTTTCAACCCTTAATTCTATCAATGGTAATAAGTTCCACATAAAATCAACTTGGAATATGTTTTGAAAAGGAAACCAACTAGGGTATTTTTCAATTTTTTTTTTTTTTGAAAAGGAAACCAACCAGGGTATTTTTCACTAGGAGTATGGGTTACACAATTCTACACCCAAATTTCATTTGCTACAATAATTTCCCAGAATATGCATTCTTCATGTTATAAAATGTTAGTCTTTCACAATGTGCACAATAGAGGTAAAATAACTCAATGTTAATTATCTACATAGAAATCATTTAAAACTACAGCACAAATCCAAAAAGATCCAAAAATGAAAGTCCCATTTAGGTGCTTGAACTAATGCATCCATAAGCTAAAATGTTTTGCAACCTGCAAATTCTTAAAGGATTGCCAACAACATTCTCCACCAAAAAGCCACACTACTAACATCCATAACTCTTGGGAATCAACAAACATAAATTAATAACATTGTCCACCAAAATCCACATTACCACACATCCATAATTTTTAGGAATTAACAAACAAAAATTGGCAAAATGTCTTGCACCTAAAAACATTCATCATTAAATAAATGTCAACTAGAAAATTACATTTCATCAAGTTGCTCACCATTAAACTTCCAATTGGCAAACCTTTGCCTTCTTCCATTCTTCAAATGTGGCATCATATGGAAAGTTCTTTAGTGTGAAGAAAGGTTGGGAAACAAGGCCATAATAGTTGTGAAATGTTCACACAATCTATTTCAGAACTTTGATTTCATACATGAAAAAGTTGAAAATGTGTGTTCATCCTCAACAACCCCCAATATTTGAACTGCAACAATCTTTGCCAACTTGAAAAACTTTAGAAAATAGTTCTTTAGTACTTGAAAAATGGACAAAGTTCGTTGTAGTTGAATAAGAAGGTTCACGTGAAATGGAGGTTCCATAGCTATAACAACATTAACTTTCATGGTGCGTTTGAAAAAAAATTGTTGCAAGTTCATGGCTGCAAGTGAAAAGATCAATGGAAACACTACAAAATTAACTTGCAACTTGGTTTCATAACAATAATGATTTTTTATCAACATGAAATGTCGTTCAAAATTTTGCTCATCATCATCATGTAACTAATATTCAAGGTAGTAAAGCCCCAATGCATCCATTAGATTACTCTAGGAAATCAATTTGTTGGTTCTTTTGTTAAGGAATTTATAACACTTGCAAAACAATTCAATACAATTTTTCAATAAAAATAAGTCTAAAAATAAGAATGATTATTTAAAGAAGAGCCCATACATGGACAAAGTTGTTTCACCTTTTCCACTATGTTGTTATAAATATCCCAAGTGACATGCCTAGGTCTTCTAGTGAGATTATTCAAATAAGTAGCATAAAATGTGTGTTTTGCACATTGAAATGCCAAATACTCAACTCCAAAAATATTCAAGTCAAACTCAGAAGTAATCCACCTTAGTGACATAATACCATGTTTGTGTCCAAAATATCTTTGAAGTCCTTGAATGCATTTGAATTATAACATGGATTGGGGTCATTGTAAAGGCCATAAAGTTGGCCTTGGCACACCTTAATGGCTACCACATAATCACACACAAACATATTTTTTTGTTGTGAAAATTTTATGAGAATGTGTGTTATATCAAACAAGGGCAACAAGCATGTAAGCCCAATGAACAAAATTTGTTTGAGCCATTGCAATTTCCTTTTCATATTTAGCCATATTTGTTAACAAAGGTTTATACTCAGATAAAACCTTTTTAGCAAGATTCAACATGCTTATCCATTAGGCTTTGACATTTTTCAAAAAAAATTTGCCCTTGTTTCCCATTAGTTAGTTAATTTTGAAAACTCTATGTGTCACTTGGGACTATGAAAAAAGAAAACATATATATAGATTGTAGCAATGACTCGTTACAAAAGACCACTAGCAAATGAAATAATGTCACAACAAGGTTTGTACAATGGCTCATACAATGAATACCTTCATAGTGAGGGAAAAAAATTGTATTGTATTTGCTTTGTCACACCATTCTTAGACCCCTACCATGAAAATCAAACCATTGCATTCAAATCATCAAAGGAAAAAAAAATCAATAATTTCCAAATAGCCAAAAACTTAAATGTGCATTGATGTATTTGGATTCAAAAACTAACTTGAAACATTGAAACGCCATCAACACCAAATGACAAGAGTTTGCTTGTAATTTCCTCCTTTGCAACACCACCATTATGTATCAAAGCATCCATGATTATTCACATAAAACTATTTATAGATCCTCCTTTAGTCACATGCTCAAAAGATATCAAAATTAGGAATCAAATCCAATCTTACAAAACATAAACATGTATTGAAATCCATGATTGGTTGTCAAATATTGTGATTTAACACATGTCAATGTAAGAAACTATGAATTAACAAAAACTTTTTTTTGTTTTGTGAAGCACTTGTTTATACATAAATTTTGCCATACCCTAACCAAATGAATCATTCCAATGTTTCTTTACCATGATCAAAAGACCTAAAAATAAAACAATTGCTTCAAACTTTCATATATGAACATTGGCTTGCCTTACTAGAGCAAATGAAACATTGTTGCAAATTATTGTTTCATCCTACTCCTTGGGCCATCGAGGTGGCCTTGCACTTGTTTGATCACTATTGAATGATGGGTGCTTGTAAAATGACTTGATTTTACACATGGCAACATTTTTTGTTATTATACCATTTGTCTTTCTTAACCCAAACATGTGGCAAATTTTTAATGGCCTTTCGCTTTCTACATTCTTCTCAAGTGTGTCAAATTTAGGACCTAGAAGCTTGTCTTTCCCTTGACCTAAATTGCATACAATGCACTTCCTTTGCTGCCCCTCCCCATTTTGGCTTCATTGCATTTTAGCCCAAGGAAAAGTCGAAGCCTAGATATCTTGGCATTTTTTTGAATGGTTTCTTTGGAGGTTTGGTAACATCGGGAATGTCTATTGTCCACAAACATCAAGAAGTGAGGCAACGTAATTTGGTAAGCCATTGGGGCAAATTAGTGTAACACATGATTACTATGCACATATGTTGACAACAAATCATCCTTGTTGATGGAAAAGCTTGCTCCTAAAGAGAAGTGCAATAAAGAGCATGATACATAAGAAGGAATTGCAATTGGGCTTTCATCGTCAACATTTTGAGTAGATTGGAAATATTTCTTCAAGGTTGGTATTTTTTTCTCTTTGACATTTTGACAATTGATCCCTTGCACCCACAACCCAAGATTGTTAGAAGAATATGCTAAACTAACAACCCAAAAACAAAAACAATGAACTAAACCTAGGACTTCTTGTGAAATTAAAATGTGCAATAAACAACAAAATGCAATAATACACAAACATCAACCACTCTTTCAAATCCCAATGCCCACTATTGTGAATCATTTTCTTTAAAAACTTCCTTTGGAAGTCTTGATCATCATAAGTTATCATAATCTTCCCATCATGATTTACACACTTGATGATGAAACCCATTACTTAGGAGACAAGACCCAAGTAATGAAAAGGTGCAAATAAAAGAAGTAGTTTAGTGAATGAAGGGTCCAAATTGTTCATAAGGTGACAAGACCTAAATATGATGACTATTAGGTTGTAGGCATGGCAATAAAGCTTTTAGGTTATTGAGGAAGTAGGGGCGAATACCTACAACAGATTTGTTGAGTTTTGACAATCATTATCTATCAAAGGGAGGCAACATGGAGAAATTCAAGTTGTCAAACCTATGATTTTACTAAAGGCACTTCACTAGCCCCTTTTCTATGGTGCAATCTGACTACATATTGCCAGTAAAAAAAAGGCAGCTTGCCACTCACTCTCAAGAAGCTGAAGGCTCCTACTTTTACCTTCTTGAGTAAGGCTGTTCTCTTAGTGGCTTGCATTTGATCCATATGTAACCCTGTATAGATTGCATTTGACCCATATCACCCTGTAACCCATAGGTCTTAGGGTTTTGACCTTACTGGGGAAGGTGAATGCTGGCTCACTCAAGAAGGTGAGAGTAAACCAGTGTGAGGTGGGTATTAGAAACTGCATCAAACCCCCTTGGGTATGAGTTTGGGTGTTTGAATTGATAATCTCGATGATCAACAAATCAAATACCCGATTATTACATATAATCATGGTTTTCAGTTTCTGTAGCAAAAAGTCAAATAACCACCTTTCATTCTGATTTTTTTCAAATACACAGAACTGTTCCGTGGTTCTGTGATTCTGTTTTTTCCAACTATGTGGAACTGGCGGTTCTTTGATCCTGATCCCACTCCCCGCCCCCATTTTAATTCGGTCAATCAGGAAATGTTAAATTTTTTCTTATCCCTCATAGAGGAATCCAAAAAGTCACCCTGTCTTTGGGCCTCCTTTCACCCCCAAACCCCTCTTTCGGTTTCATTGGGAAAGTAAGGAAACTTTACGAAATCTGGGTATGAAATGTTAAAACTCAGCATTTAATGCACAAGGTTCGAAAGTAATTATAGTACCTGTACAGGTAGGAGCAGTGAAATAATAGTGTGGCAGCAATGGAGGCGGTCAGAGAAAAGTAAAATACAGATGAAACTCAGCTTACCACCACCAATATTGATGGTATTCTGAGTTTCACCCCCTTTAATGCTGATGTACTTTTTTTGCAGGTTTAAAAAAAAATCTCGCCCCCTTTACAACCAAACTCAGGGTTCTGATGCTGTCTTTTCCTTACTTTAAGGATAACTCCAATGTGTCACCCACAAGGATGAAGAGGAATCATCTTTCTCTCTCCTGCCCAAGCACCTTTTGTTGACTCTGCCACAACCACGACACTCTCACGACCTTTTGTTGACTCTGCCTACAGTGAAGCACTGAAGAGATTAAGAAGCATTGGCATAGGATTTGTTCATAAAAATTGGGCTCGAACTTGACTCATTGTGTGAGTGACATTTGGAATATTATATGTGCATATGATGAATGTGCATGCTCCCTAGAAGTGCATGCATCTAGATGAGAAGCTCTAAATTCAGGAAGGGGAAATTGTTTGTTTGAAGTTTGAACCAGTGTTGTCTGGTTCGTGATTTTGAAAGGTATCTTCACTTCCTATTTTTATTTTTATTTCATAAAACCCTTTTGATTTGAGTTGAGGACGGTTTTATAGAGTTACAAAACCTTTGATTAAGAAACGATTCAATTCCACTTATATTGCAACAAACAAAAATTAATAACTTACATAAATATATATTCACACTTATGAGAAGTGGAGTATTAATGTGGGAGAAAATTAAGGAGGTATGCAATAAAAAAGAAAGAAATCCTAATAGCCATTGAAGCAAGGCATTAAATCCATTAGTTTTTACCCATTTGGAAGGGGGAGGGGAATTGACTTGTTTCTTTGAGAGAAGGGGATGCATTTTTTAAAAAGCCTTGGTGCTTACGCTTTCAAAGAACTTAGCCTCTTTTACAAGGACAATAGCCTCATTTAGGTTTCAATTCCAATTTTCAAATGAGGCAATTTGAAGGTTTGAATTTAAATTTTATTTTCTCAAATTTTTGAATGTTTGCTTCGTATACAACCTTAAAACTTAATCTAGAACCTTAAAACTCTTGAACAATCCCATTCAAACTTAGAAGATGCCATTGCATAAACAGCTCAACAACTATCGAACACCTATTACAAGTGATAGTTGATCCCTAGACATTGTTTACCTAATGAATAACCATCTCTTGCCATAAATCTAAATCCTATGAGTGGTTGATTTTGTTGTGGGCCCATACAAGGGGGCCTCCCACCTGTAATTTTCCCTTTGTATAGACGAGAGGTGCCACCATAAGGGCCATATGGTGCAAGGCCTTTGAAGTTATGATAGTGGTGGTGAACCTTGACGGTTGATATAAATGACGTATAGAATTAAAACAAATGGAGGTCCTTATTTGTTACATGAAGAAGGCACAATTGTTCAAGGCATTACAACTTGGGATGTAGTAGGGCCTTGGAACTGTTAATTCCCCTTTGTAAAAGTGGGAAGTGCCGCCATACATGCCACCTACTGCAAAGGCATTTCACAAAATGAACTTGCATCAAGGTTTACTATGGTGATGGTGAATCTTGACCGTTGATCTTAATTGATCACACAGCCTTAAAACAAATGGAGGTTGGTCCTCATTTGTTGGCCTTGCCTTGGTAGGCCGGGATATTGTGTTTAGATTCATTATAGAGTATAATAGCTTAATGGATTTTGGCCCGTAGGTAATAATAATAGGTCTATTCATATGTGAGGATTTTCGAAAGATGATATTTTGGCTTGTGTTTGAAACTTGAGATTAGTTATAGAGTTATGATATCTTGAAGGATTTTGGTTCCATTTAGAGGATTTTTTTTGAAGATTATATTTTTGCATGGTGAAATATATGAATTTCCATAATTCTTCTTTTGCCTTTAAGATACTTTATAATGTAAATGGCAAGGCCGCAGTGTGACACACCCCTTGTTATGTTAGGGAAGGCCCAATTGTTTAGGGCATTCCAACTTGGATGTACTAGGGCTCTGCCTTCAGCTCATAGACCCTAATGCCCTAACTACAAGGCCTTCCATTATACCTAATTTTCATTGTGAGGGGGTTTTGCCTCTTGACCAGCAGTTCTAAAAACTCCAAGAAACCAATTCTGGCCCTCAACCATGGTTCTAAAAGATTGCAACCAGTAGCAGGGGCCGTCTGGATGATGTGTTGCTTCCTGATTGGACACCCACACAACAGTTATATGACATAACCTGCTGAACTCATGGATGTGAATCCCATAACCTGTTGAGCTCAAAGAGCATCTGGTTCTAGATCACGAGGCCGTGCTTGGAGAAAATGAGGCTTGGAGAAAACCAATTCCAATTCTTCGATTTCTAAAATTTTCAAACTCCAGAAACTGGAGGCTATGGCCTCATGATCTACCTAGGTCTTATGTTCAGGCTCATTTTGTAACATTCACCGAGTGCTTTACTATATGGAAGGCCCACAGGCAGGGGACATTCCTCATGGATTGCACTCAAATACCACATCATCCGAGGCCCCTTAATTTGGGACTGCCCCCACCCAGGGGCCTTGCCCCATGATGTTTGAGCTTGTTCGATTTAATGGGTTGCAGAAAAATCTTGAAGTTTGTAAGCATCTTATTACCGTCATGGATTAGCTCCAACAACAACAGCAGCAGCAGCAGCAACAACAACAACAACCTGCACTGCAACTGCCTCATCATCAGCTCCAACAGTGGGAGTAACGACACGCTGCAACAGATGATCACAAGTTGCTGCCATTAAAACATATATATAGAATATCTTAATTGTGTTGGGAAAAAAATGTAGTTCGGATGTTCAGACGCCCGAGATGTTCGTGTGGATCCAAACTGATCACTTTATTCAGATCTCAAAGTCCTGCAAGAGTTTGCAAAAACAGAGCAAACAAAACCATGACTAGTAGTTTTACAACAACAACAACATCATGCATTGCTGTATGCTGCATGGGGATCAAGACAAAAAACAAACATCCTAGCAAACAGCTGCCTGTGCAGATTCAAGCATATGCAAAAAAAAATTGTACAACAATGATCAGCATGCAGCTGCTCCATGCACATGACACAAAACAACCAACTCAAACTCCCTTTTGCTCAGCTCTAGTCACTTTCTTTGCCTCCTGTTCTCCATCCAAAACCGAAAAGCTTGTCGATCTCACCTTACCCAATGTATTCTTATGCAATATGCAGGTTTGTAATGTGGGGGTGGGGGGGGATAATGTTGTTACCAAGGAAATTAGACTAAATATTAACATTTGGAATATCATGATGTGGAGTTGTTTTGCCATGTCATGCATTCTATTCCAATCACACATATATACATGCACCTAAATTTTATATTTGCATTATTTACATACTTGGGCTCCATGTTGCTTCGCACTACTAGTGATGATCAACTTTTTTTTTCCCCTCTTATTACATTCCTATGTATGGTTTCCAATACTTCATCATTATTTATGTCAATTGCAAATTTAATTTAATTTAATTTGAATTAATCTAAATATTATGGACAATGAAAAAGCATATGTTAATTTTCTTTTTCATATCCATGTTGGTGGTGGATTAAAATGAGACAAGTATGAATTGTCTCTTGAACTATCCAAGAATGATCATACAATAAGAATTGTCTTCAGAATTGTTTAAGGATGACCACAATATAGATTCCAAAAAATCAACCGTATATCAATTTTTTGAAATTTCTTCTCATTGTAATTAAAATTCTCAATAAGGTCCCAAAAACTTGATGATGCTTGAATGAATAGCATTCAATATTTTTTGATGTTTCCCTTTTTCTCTATATAAAATGCATTAAGATTTTGCATTGGTTTTATGCCCTGACATTATTTCAATGACAAGTTGTAAATGCGTCATTCGCTTTGAGGCAGCTCAATGTGGGTTTCCATGCATGGGTAGCAAGGGCCCTGGAGCAAACTAACACGAAAACATGTCATGTTTTGGTGGCGACTTGGTGTTACTTTCGACAGATCGAAAATTGTGTGCCACAAAACATGAACCTTGAAACTTGAACCTAGAAACCTACCACCCACCGAAACATATCAAGTTTTGGGGAGTGGCTTGGCATGCATTTCGATGCCCAGGTAGCTCGAGCCCCCAAACCATATCCCCATTGAAACATGTAACATTTTGGGAGCTATGTTTTAGCCCCATGCACCCATCTTCCATGTTCCCCCATGCAATCCCCATTCATGCCCCATGACCCATCCATGACACTTTAAACCTTTTTCAACTTTGCATCATCGTCATGTATTTTTTTGTTGAACTCTAACATCTTCATCACCGTTCCCCAGCCATAGATTTACTTAGGGTTTTGATAACAAAAAAAGCTCATGGCGACACTATGGAAGCTTTGTCTTTTCACCCACACTAGATCATTCATCATGCTTTTATCTGCAATTTTATTCACTTTTATTTTTCCCTTCGAAACACAACAATGTTGTGCATGAACAATCTTAGGAACTAGTAACATGTCTTGTTTCACCTTATTGAGGCTTCTTAATGTTTGCATGTGGATATTGGTTTTTATGTTATTTTTTGGCGATTGACACATGTTGTGTCAACGGTTGAAAAGTTGCACACCGAACATTTGCTTACAAAGAGGAATGGGTTTACTATTTCTATCATGTTCATTTCCCATGTTGTTTGTTTGGGTTTGCGTTGTTTTGTTCTTTGTCATTGTTTTCTTGTTCTCTACTTGTTCATTTCTCGCTTATTGTTTGGGTTTTTGATTTTTTTTTGTTTTTATAAACATTTTTTTGCAACAATCCATTTTATCATGTTCATTTCCCACATTGTTAGGTTTGCATTGTCTTGTTGTTTATTGTTGTTTTCTTGTTCTCTACTTGTTAATTTCCTTCATTGTTGTTTGGATTTTCGATTTTTTTGTTTCTTTAAACATTTTTTTTACAACAATACATTTGTTTCTTGAGTACGGATATTAGGTTATAACCTTGCATTGCTTCTCCCACAACTCTTGGGTGTTCCTAGATAATGTTTCGGAGTTTTTCGTATGTTACCTTCAAACATCCATGTGCATTGGGAGGAATCTTGCAAAAATGTAAACTGTAACATTCATAAACAAAGGAAGTATAGGTTCCCTTTTTGTTTCCAATTAAGCGAGGTGATTCAATGGAATGTAACACTCGAAATATGACCAACTACACTAAAAACATGTTCCAATTACATGTTTCAATATCTTTGTAGGTTTTAATTTTTGTACATTTGTTCCGACTATCCAGTGAATGGTAATTTTTAGATACCATTTGGTTCAAGGTTTAACCCATGTTGCAACATCTTTAAAGGTTTTCTATTTTTGTAAACAAGTTTTGACTATTTAGTTGAATGGTAATTTTCAGATACCATTTACTTTAAGTTTTAACCCATGTTTTTAATTAGTTTTTTGTAGATAGATCTATTATGTTTTTGGTTATGATCCTATAAACTTTATTGAAAAGACTCTACAGTGATTAACTAAAGGCAAGTGGATGTTTGAAGGAAATGTTATGGTATATCCGATACATTGCCTTCTAACATCCAACTACTATATGTTGACCATTATTTCATATATGTTTTTGGTGAATGAAACTTTGTTATCCTATTACAACGCTCCTCCCACAATGCTTGGGTGTTCCTGGACAATTTGAGGGTTAACATCAACTTACCCTCAAACATCCAAGAGCATTGCATGAAGTTTTGCAACTTGGTTACATTAGTGACTTTGTTGTATTGATTTGAAAAGTCATCTAGAACATACCCCTAGAATATGATTTTTTTTTTTAATAAACATGGTTCATAACCTGTAAAACATGGTAACAACATGGTAATTTTTTTATCAAAACCATATAAAACATGTCCCACAAAACTCAATGGGTAACAAAAGATCAGAGTATTAGAAATATAAAAGAAAAAATTGTAAAAACTTGTTATACGAAGCTGAAAAAGGAAGTAACAACATAAAGGTCAAAAAATCATTATACAAAACATGTTTTTTGGAGGAATGGAAATAGGAAAAGCTAATATGATAATGTAAAAAACATAATAGAAACATGTAAGAAACATATTTTTTGAAACTATAAGAATATCAAAGTTTAAAAACCTTCGAAACATGACATGAAACATGATAGAAATAGCTTGCTTTCCAAAGCCATGTTAGGATCATGCTTGTGTATAGTGTTCTTCCAAGTAGTTTTAAACCACCACCTTTTGGAACAAACGGGTGCTTGTTGCCCATATTGCGAAGACATATCTTATAATTGATGGGATATACTATGCTCTAGACCTTGGGTTTGCAAAGCATCCTACGAAACATAAAATTTGAAACTTAAGCTGATGTTAATAATGCATGACACATTATAAAAACAAAGAGGCTTGTTTCTTATTTTATGATAGATCTTTTATTCTAATCATCGGTCAATAATTATATATGAAAGACGTAATGTTGATATGAGAAAAATATGATAGAAACATAAAAATTGACCCAAGATAGTGATCAAGTATATGACAAATCTAATGTTGTTATAAGATAATTTCATGAGTAGTTTGTTTCTTATTTTGTGATGAATGTTTCATAATAATGAATAGTCGATAATTCATACACTGAATATTCACAATGTTTTCAACCACCATGTTTTGGAACAAACCATTGCTCGTTGCCAACATTGATAGAATCTATTATATTATGGATTGCGTGTTTAAAAAATGCCCTCTAAAACCTGATAGAATCATGCTTATTGAAACTAAAACTAATATTAGGAACCTACAAAACATGATAGAAACATATAAATTAACCCAATATAAACATCAAATATATGACAAATGTAATGTTGCTTTGAGAAACTTTACATTATGAGTAGTTTGTTTTTTACTCTGTTTTATTTTAATGAACGGTTGATAATATAGACATTGAATATTAATAGTGTTTTTTAACCACATTATTTTGTAACAAGTCATTGCTCACTGCAAACATTACACAAGTATATCTTACAATTGATGAAATATACTATGTTGTGGACCATGTGTTTAGAAAATACCTTCGAAAACATGATAAAAACATGCTTACTAAAATTAAAACTAGTTATTGGAACCTACAAAACATGATAAAACATAAAAATTGACCCAAGACAATGATTGAGTATATGATAGATTTAATGTTGTTTTAATAGACATTATATCATAGGTAGCTTGTTTCTTTTATGTTTTATTCTAATGAATGGTCGATAATATAGACATTGAATATTAATAATATTATTAAGCCATGTCATTTTGTAACAAGCCATTGTTTACTACCAACATTACAAAGGTATATATTATAATTGATGGAATTTACTATGTTGTGGACCATGTGTTTGGAAAATACAAACATAATAGAAACAAGCTTATTGAAACTAAAACTAGTATAAGGAACCTATGAAACATGATAGAAATATAAAAATTGACCCAAGACAATGATCAAGTATATGGCAGATGTAATGTAGCTCTAAGGGACTTTACATCCCGAGTAATTTATTTCTTATCCTATTTTATTTTAAAGAATGGTTAATAATACAAACACTAAATATTAATAATGTTTTTTAGCCACCATTTTTTGGAACAAGGCGTTGCTCGGTTCCAATATTGCAGAGGTATTTTTTACAATTGATGGAATCTACTATGTTATGGACCATGGGTTTTGAAAATGTATTATGAAACATTATAAAAACAAACTTATTGAAACTAATATTAGGAAACTAAGAAACATGATTGATCTAAGATAGTAATCAAGTACATGATAGATGTATAATGCTCCAAGAGATTGTATTTCACTAGTAATTTGTTTTTTTTTAATAAAAAATTCTAATGAACAATCGATAATAAATAAATTGAATATTAACATTGTTATTCAACCACCACGTTTTAGAACAAAGTGTTGTTCAATTCTGATATTATAGAAATATTGCTTACAATTGATGGAATTTTTATGTTGTGGACAATGGGCTTGGAAAATAACTACGAAACATGATAGAAAGATGTTTATCAAAATTGAAGCTCATACTAGGGAATTACAAAACATAGAAATCAACCCAAGATAATGATCAAATATATGACAAATATATGTTGTTTGTTTTTTATTCTGTTTTATTTTAATTCATACACTCAATATTAATAATGTTCTTCCAAGTGATATGCAAAAGTAGTTTTTAGCCACCACGCTTTGGAATAAGCAAGTGTTCGCTACCAATATTGCAAAGGTATATCTTATAATTGATGCATTATAGGATGTTTCAAAACTTGGCTTTTCAAAGCCTACGACAAAAGATTATAGAAACATGTTTTCCAGAACTAAAACTAATGTTAGGAAAATCCGAAATATGGTAGATACATGATAAGAATCAAGTACATGACAGATGTAATGTTGCTCTAAAAGGTTTTACTTGATTAGTAACTTGTTTTTTATTATGTGATCAATGAATTATTTTCATCAATGCATAATTCATACATTGAACTTGAAGGTGGCATTCTTCTTTTCTAGTCAAGGATTGAGGCGATCCAAAGGAAATTTAAAATTGGATGATTTTTAAAAATACTGATCATGTTTCCCATTTGCAACTAAAGTCATTCAATAGTCGACATCAACAAAAACACGGTTTAGAAACATTGGTTGACATTATAGGGTACATTCATGTTATTTTAACCCCCCAAATCAAAATAATGCAGTCTATAAAAAATTTCATTTTGCATTTTTTTTTCCTTCAAGAAAGGTAAAGAAAATTAATATATTGTTAGTGGGGAAACCTGAGAAGATCATGTTAGAAATAGACTTAAAAACATAGACTTAGAAACATCCTGAAATGACATTATCATCCATAAAATACAGATATGCGCTTGCAAAATGCAAAACACTGGAATTTATTTTTCTCAAACTTGTTGGTTGAATTATAAAAACATGAAATTTGATTCCAATAGCAACAAGGAAGTAACTTGTTTAGAAACATACATCTTCATTTCCAAAAGTATCATAAACATGGATTGAAACATGTTGTTGAAATAAAAGTTGAATTGAGGAACATTTAAAACTCAGGTCACAAAGTCCAGGTTTGATTTCCTTTTATATTTAATGTTTTGAACTACATCACTATAGCTGAGGAAATCACGTAGGCGTTTTAAGCACATCCCTTGGCCATCGTTCAATTGCTAAAACTTTGTTGCTTATATCGGGTGCACAAGACCATTTTGTAATTTTGCCAATATTGTTTATTGCCTTCCAACTATTTGCTTCAAATCAACCAATAGATGTTACATGAACATACTATTTTCGATAATGTCTGAAACTAGTTTCAAGATGAAATCACAAATATTATTTTTAGGGTCTTTGGTGCTCTAGAAAGCTAGACTTGTTCCTAGTGTCTACTGTGAAGAAGGCGTGAGAATTGGGCAAGGACTAAGCATGCTACTCAACCCACCGTTCAATGTTCCATTCAACAAGTTGCAATAACGTGCAATTATTCCTTCTACTAAATCAAGGCGAATAATATTGACACTTTAATTTGATGTTTACATATGTTTCCCCTTTGTGACTGGAGACATTCATAGTAGGCCCACTCGGATTCTAAGTTGTAGACCTTGTAACTCATGTGTTCATGTGTTAAAGAAGTGACAATTGCATATCCACCATCGTTGTTTGGAAAAGTCATAGAACTGTTTGGGATTTTCCCTGCACAAAAGACAACACTAACAACAAATTGTTTTTGCTTCCTATTGGGGACAAACCCCCAATTCTTTTTCAAACTTTGATACCAATAATGGAACAAAACGTCTCCCAATAGCTCATGGATACACTAATCCACCTACCTTCCAAAAAGTTGTCACTTTGTCATTTTCAATGTTGCTTTCAAGTTTGCATGGTAGCTTTCAATGGTAGCATTAGTATCCTCGCTAACATATGGGAGATTTTGATTCCCGATCACCCACATTTCGCATTTTGGCACCCATTTTGACATAACATACAACCAAAATGCTTGAACATTTGGAATCCTCTCCATAAGAGTTTTTCAATTGGGCTCCACTATATCATGCATGATACACTCCATATTTTTTTAAACCTCTACTCGGATGAGCACATCCTTGATTTTAATGTACGCTTGCCTCTACCAAGCTTTTTTTACATGCCAAAAGTAGAAAAATATCTTTGTGTTTGGCCATACTTTCCTACAAGCAAAGAAGACATCATAAACATTATACAATAAGTTGGACTTGCTTTTATTTGGATAGTCCACGTTTGAAACATTCCCAAAATTTTAACATATGTACCTCGATATAAAGTAGTTGTAAACCATAGTGTTCCAAAATGTACATAGGATTGGTTTTTAGTACTACATAGGATTTAAATGGTTCTCAAGATTATTTACTTTGTAATATTTTTAAAAGGTACTCATTTTTATGAACTAAAATATTATTTCAATAGACCCTCATTGAATCATGATCAAACTATTTGCATATACCAAATGAAATAATTTTAAAATTTTGTAAATTTAACATCACAATCCATATAAAACTCGTAAATGGACTCACACTTTTATTGTTGTCAATTGATTTTTAAGATTCCTTCTTCAACTTTCATGTGTTTGATGATTACCTTGTTAAAATTATGATTTAAAGTCTCATTAGCAAAAGGTCAAAAATGTAATGGACTTTTAAAAGTTCCAAAATTGCTTGATTTTCAAAAGTCCTTTCAAAGAATAAATCCTAATAATTTCTCTAACCTTATCATTTCATTAGGTTCTATATAATGCCTATAATTTTAACTAATTTTTTTTCCTTAAAAAGAATAAATTTAAGTTTGTCAAATGTGATGGTAAAAAGATGATATTAGTGGGACAACTTTTTTCGAGTTAAAATTTGGTCAAAATGGACTTTTAATGTGTTCAAAAGTGAAACATTATAGCTTGCAATTACTTACAAAATGTGCACCCCATCTTGCATGCATGCATGACTTTATATTTCATATTCATTTTTAAGGTAATGATACATGTTGAATGGCAAACAAATTTCCTACACAAAAATGTACCGTGCAATAATGACATAAATTCACCCACAAATTAATTTGTAAATAACCATTTTTTGTATGAATATTCATCAAAGTCAAAGTGGTTAACTATCTTATGGATCAAGTCATTAAAAAAAAGGTCATTCAATTGGAGGACTTTAAATATGAGCCAATACAAAGTTTGTGGGTGCAAGTGTGCATTCATGCATATGATGAAACTATGCAATATGATTATTTTTTAAGGTTTTTGTGTTCTACTCCTTCTAGCCAAATTTGAAATTGTGACCACATAGTATAGGACCACGCATTGAACTCATATCCTAATTCTTGTTTTTTTTACATAAAAAATTTCCCATTAGTTAAACCCTTTAGCAAAAACCATGCAAATACCACACAAAACTACACATTGACACCCATAAAGTTTGTATGGGGGTTGTCAACATTCCACCATTTGAAGGTTCAACCATGATTGATCACTTGAATCATTACCAATTATTGCATGATCATATGCATTCAAGTTAAGAGCTTCAAGTTTTATTCTTTTAATTAACATGTTCCCTTTCTCTTTCATATTTTGAAGTTGGCCCCAACCTCATTTAACCTTGTAAGTTCTTGTTGCACAACATTTGCAACTTCTTATGATAACTAAGCCATGTTGTCAACATTATGAACATAATTATTTGCACATCATCTTCTCCACCTAGTTGTGGTTTTCCACCACTTGCACCACCTTTCTCTAGTGGAACAAAAAATCCCTAAACATATCCTTCACTAGCAAATCTTGATTGATTCCCCCGTCATTCCCACATACATGATGTGGCCTATAGGTAACCCTTTCATTCATAATCAAAATCATTTTTTACATTAGGTCCTTTTCACATTCATGTTCGTGGATGTTGAACATGTCCCTCCTTTCTATGAACTTATCATCTTTTTGGTGTTGTGTCAAATGATGATATATAAATAGATATTCCAAATGTTTCCATGTACATAATAAATGTAGTGAATATAATCTTTTTATTCATATAAAATGTGCAAGTAATGAAGATTTCTAAGGAAGTTGGAATAAATTGAAAAGGAGTGGTTCACATATATGATCATTTTAATCCAAATGAATCAAGATTTTAATTGTGTGAATGATTTCACAAGCTTGATGCATGACATTAATAAAAATTCACAATTTGAATTAAATTATGGGTTAGTTACCATGTCTCAAAATATCATGAAGAAAAACCTTAGTATAGGTTTTATTGCTTCAACTACATGTTGTACCTTTATAAATAAGAAAAAAACTAACATGCTTAAATGATTACATAACCCTTAAGTTCACTTCCATAGGGAAAGAAGCTTTCAATTTCATTGAAATTAAGTTTTCCATTAAAGCAAACAACGAATGCATGGAACATAGTTCAAATCCTTTTGTAATTCACAATTGCTAAAATGCAAGAACTAGATAATTTGAACCTTTGATTGGCAAAAATATAAGCATGCTTGAAGATACAACAATAAATTGTCATTAATATATTGTAGTACATGGGCTATTTCAACATTAATTACATTATTTTTGAAATTTTTGAAAATTTGATAAATAATAAGTAACTATATCAAAAGTTCTAAAAGCATTTTTTTTGAACTTGTGTGTCATCATATATTCCTATATTGTTGATTTTTAGGAACTTGTTGATTAACTTATTCAAGATGGTCCTAGACATAGTGTTGATTATTGTTAGCCTATGAATGGCAAAATGGTTTTGGGTGGTAGCTTTGTAATCAACATGATTGAAGTTGAAGTCAAGGTTATTAAAAAACCTCCAAAGGCTTTTGGTAAAAGTCTTATTCAATGTATTTCGATATAAAATAATGTAAAAATGGGTGTCAAATTGAGTTTTTGAAATTTACCTAAATATTCAACCATGGATTGTCAAATTGACCCAAGCACTACAAGAATAAGAACACCTATTGCTTCTCATTATACTTTTGTGGTTTTCCCTAGTTTGATCATAGAACTATCAATAGGTTCCATGTAAAATGATGAACAAAATTGTGTACCTAACAATACTTGTGTGCATAATGACAAGCATTCAAATTTGGAATTCCATTATGTGCAATTGAATATAGTCAAAACTTAGTTATGCCCATTTGACCTTAGACACATGGCATGTTAAGATTGCATATGGAATGCAATCAATGATCAATGAATGGACATAAAACCTTAAAACACAATTGAGTTGATTCCCATTGCTTTAATTTTGCCTTTTGTTTTGGTTTGGAAACCATTGAACCCTTTTCCATTGCTCCTTGCTTGTGTTTTTTCCTTTTTTCTTACCGTAGATAGAATTTTTGCTTTCATTCAAGTCCCATATTTTGCACACTTCATGTCCATGCTCCTTTCCACTTGGTCCTAGCTGTGGAGGAGCTAAAAGGCAAACACAAAAAACCTCTGCATGCAAGATTTACTTGAAATGAATCAAATTTGTTAATTAAGTGTGTGTTTTCTTTTCCATTATGGAAGTAGCTTAATGTTCAATGCCAACATTTTCCTTCTACTTTTCTTTTTTTTTTATCACATAAGCTCTCCATATCCTTTACATTACATTGGCTTTCATGCAAAGGAGTGAATAACACATCAAGTAGCCCAAAATGTGGTTTCACCTCAATTCACTAATTATTAATAATATTTTTTTTTCCAAACTCATCATGTTGATTTGTTCAAAAAATGTCCATTTGCTAAAAAAAATCATATTCACATTTTCGTTTGTTGTTTCAATTTGATTGTCATTTTAAATTTTTATTCAAATTATAATGAATCTCCATGTTGAATAATGCACAAGTAATTCTTACCACCTTATTTTGATGATAAATTCAATTATTTCAAAATACTTAAAAACAACATTTTGAATACACAAACCATCATATCCTTGGTGTCAATGTAACAACTTCAAATATCAAAATTATGCAAACATCCACTTGCATTCTTCATTGTCATCCACCTTGGCTCCCCATCCCTTCCACCTTTTTAATCTCGTACACAATTAATCCCCCACCATGCACATGGAATTTGCAATCACAAAAATGGAAGCATATTACACAAAATTTAAAATGTCATTATTTCCTTCACCACTTGTCCAATAAATTATTTCATTAATGTAAACCATCAACAAAAAATTTCTAATATATATATAAGGCACCCTATTTAGTGAAAATTTCTCTTTTTCTATCATGAAAAACATGTTTTAAATAGTTTTATACTCGTGCTTTACATCAAATAATGCCCTTGAATCCAAGTGTTTAAAAAAAATAATCACCCAAAATGGGTGCTAATATTGGGAACACCTCATTCCTTTAGTGTTAACCTACACATACACAGGTGAAAGGTGTGTTTTTTCAAAAAAAAATTGACTAATTTTTCTTTCCTCTCTACCCACTTGTTTCTTTCTTATTATTATTACAAAATATGAATGTAGGTCATTAGTCCTTATTGTTACTACAAAATGTGAATGCAAATCATTAATCCTTTTTATCATTGCTACAAAATGCGAATGTAGGTCACTAGTCCTTCTTATCATTACTACAAAATGTGAGTGCAAATTACTGATCCTTATTTGATAAAGGTGAATCCATTTAATGTTTGACCAACGTGTAGTGATCTTGGACTTTCTCCCTCTGGTCAAATTGAAAAGGGGTGTTTTCAATTACATAACCAAGCGTAGGAAAAATGGATTAAGCCCAGGTGATCAATCGTACCATGTCCGTGAAGAGATTGGATCTTGTGTCATTCAAGCCTTCTCTAAATCCAGTAGTTGAAAATCCTTGACATTCTCAACTTGAGATGATGAGGTCCACGGGGCCAAGTAATTCCATATGCTTCTTCTGAATTAGTTATATGTCAAAGGGCAAAAAAGTGAAATTGGCCTTCCATGTGGTGGTTGCAAATTGTTGTGGAAATCTGGCTGTGAGTTCCATCATTCTTGATGCCATCAATTACCTTACAATAGGATCAATGTTTATGTAGAAATACCTTCGAACCACCATCCCTAACTGTAGTAGGGTTTCGAAGCGTGTAACAATATCACCAAAGAGCTATAGTAATGTAATCCCCTCCTTAAGCGGTGTCCAAGTGATTAGCTAACAAAGTACTGGCTTAATCAGTTTGCCATGACTCTCCATGTTCTCAAAATTGGATAGAGCTTTGACCAAAGGCTCATGGGCTACTTTGAACTTTTGTAAAACCTCTGGTCTGTGTTGAATGTTAGTAGGAACCACCCTCAAGCTTTCAATAGCTTGGGCATAAGCTATATCCTCTTCATTTCCCTCTATCCATTCATGGTTAACTTATTGGATGTAGGAAATGGAGTGTGCTTCTTTGAACATACAGTGGTGAGCCATAGGACTATGGTTCCCATGTAAATCAAGGGGTATGTATCCCAGGTGGTGGCCATCAATCTCCCAGTCCATTCAGTAATACACATGCTCGAACCAGTTGTCGATTGTCAAACCTAGTGGAAACGGGGCTTCTTGCCTAATGAGCACATCGTAACTGGTGGCATTGGTGACTAAACATCTGACTTGTAAGCAAAGCTCCTAATCTGTACTTTTATTGAAATTAAGTGTAATCAAATTCAAATTCTCCCCAAGTACCTCTTTTACGTTCCCATTAGCGGTGCGAATTTGTCACATAGATTTCCATAGTTTGGAGTCAAACATGCCCATCTTCTTAGCAAATTGAACTCCAAGAATCACTAGTTGGGCACCTATATCAAGAAGTATCACTCTAGGTGTATGTCCTCCCACTTGGATTGTTGACCTAGTATTGTCGACAATGGCAACTCCGGTGGCGATGGAAGTTCTCTCACTAGGCACCACCTTCGAAAATGGGTGAGAAACTTTGTGGAAAGAATGGCTATCCACAACACCTTTGCTAAGAAACAAATCCACAAGTGAAGTGTTCTTAACTCCCTTCTGATATGTGAATGTAGAATCAAATATAGGAGAACCCATTAGTTTAACTATGCTAGAACTAGTGATTAGATTACGAACGCCATCTGCAACACGTGAGCTAATCGAGTGTCTCTCCAAGGTGTTGGATGGGACCCCTGTAACATGTGGATCAAGGATTGGCAGAGGATCTGATGTAATGTTCAAGGTATCTTTTAGTATTGTAATTATGTCCTTAGTGCTTAGCTTCAAATCTTGAAAATTAAACAACAATGTATTCACAAGCTTTTGCGCCACTTCACGCATTTGAAGTTAGCATTCCATAAGTTGATCAATGGAAAATTATGTGTTTTCCTAATGTAAATGTACTCTTGGGACACGAAAATTTGATGCCCTAATAGCTTATGGTGTAATAGTTTCCTCCCCCTTCGCCAACAAAGTACGTTCTTCTTCCATGTTGAGAGGACAAAAAGATTATGGCATGCTTGCTAGAGTTCTTCTAGCCCTGGTAATAAGACTTGAACCCAATGTGAGTCCATCAGTCTGAATTACCTGCCTAGTGGCAGAAATTTTGGGTGCCACACTAGCCTTTTATGCCGCAAAGTAGGAAGGGCAAAAAGAAGTGAAAAATTTTGGTGCGAGATTAAAATTGTGTGCATTAGAAAAAACATATTTCCCAACCATGGCATCATGTGAAAGGCCATAAAATGACCTAGGAGGTCCCTCTTGTGATCTTCAACCCTGTACAAGTTGGGCATGACTAGCTGGTTAGGAAGACTTGCTTTTTAGATTAGCAAGTTGGGCCCTCAATGATTCAAGTTCATTTTGCAAAGTTTGAACTTGAGCGACATGGGCTTGAAGCACCTCCCTCTTGTCAACATTGTGCTCCTTCTTCTTAGCATTCTTATTGAAATTACCCTTGGTGGGGAAAACCTGAGTGGAAGGTTGAGGTGCCTTAGCTTTTGGTTGAGGGCAAGCAGAAGATGTTAGTAGATTTTGCCATGGTAATCGGAATTGCTTTCGTTCTGGGAACTTGGCAAAACAAACAACTTCCTAATGTCTCTCTTTCCCATAATAATCATAAAAGAAATCCTTGGAAGGAATGTTGCATTCACTAGCTTTGTGGGCAGGATTGCCACAATAGTTGCAAGAAGGTAGGATGGGTGTCACTGAATGCACTACTTTAGCCTTTGAAGAAGAATGCGATGATCTAGTTGGCGTAGTTGGTGGAGGTTGAAGGCTTGAACATGATGGAGGCCTCATAGTATTGGCCTCATAGTGTGCATGAGCTAGTTCCAGCTTTTCAAAAATGTTGTACACATCCAATAAAATGTACGAGTTTCCAAATTTTGCAAAAACCCATTGCAAAACTTGCACATGGAGTGTTAGAGTACCTTCCAATGAACGAAGATATCGATGAACAACTTCCAGGTCTATGATGCTTTGAGTATCCTCTTTAAGCTTAAGAAGCCTCATGTATAACATCTTAAGGGTTTCATCCTTTTGTCGAAAGAAGGTGGCAAGCTGTAAATTTTTTTTCAGAATTCATCATCGGAAATTCCAGTTCAAGAACTCGAAAGAATTCCCCCATTGGATTAGCAAAAATTAGTGCATGATGGTGGGAGGAATGTTTATGGTAACAACAATGAGTTGTTGAGAAGAAAAATTTACTAAAGTAGGTATGGTATCTAGATTATTGGGCACAATCCCATGATGTGCAATGGGAGTTTGCAGTGCAGCTTGCAAAGCGGTGGCAATGGTTGTGGCATAAGCTGGATTGGGAATTTGACTGATGCCCAAAATCCTCTGAGAATGTTGTTCGTAGACATCCTATGCCTCATAGTGCACATAATGAACCAATTGTTTGAATGCGAACACCTCGGTGTAATTAGTGCCATACTTGAGCTCCAATTCTTAAACCACAGTTGAAAAAGTTGCCTTGAACTCCCTCAAAGAAATGGTACCTTGCCTTTCACAAACTTTCTTAATCCTCCAAAAGGAATTGCTAACCTCCATGGTGTATATGGGTGTAGAGGTAACAACTTGCAGTGGAATATATGGTGATAGTGTGAAAGTAGGTGTGGTAGCGGGCGTACCCCACTGATTAACCCTTCCAAATGGACTTTGATGTACAATTGATGTAGTGTAACATGAACCTGAATTCCTAGTAGGAATTGTACTAGATGATGGTGGCATAGTAAACACTTGATGGTACCATCGTGAAAATCGTGAGCTCAAAGAAATCAATTCAATGATTATGTGTTACTTCATAGCTGATACCTTGGCTTTGGCTGAGTGTTAATGCTCTCATCATCCGAAGACATGGTGTTGTCCTGTGCCACAAAATTTTGTAATAATATAAAGCACTAACTACAAAGTTCTAACACAACCATGCAATTAAATGCATCTGTAATGGAAATTTAAATGTGAAGTGCTTAAGAGAACATACCTTAAGTAACTTTTGGTTTCTATAATCATTAATGCTAAATGATGAAATAGAGGAAGAAATAATTATATATTTATGTTAATAAGATTACGTAAGTGTATGTATTAATACGAGAGTATGTAGATGTACATATTAATTTAAATTAAATTTATTATTATTAATTTTAAAAATAAAATAAAAATAAAAAAGGTTGGTGGACGGAATGGAACTAGATGGACGAAACTATGACGGACGTCCGTGGACAGAAATCAATGTACGGGAGTCCGTGGACGGATGAAAGTTGTCGAACGGACGGATGTTGTTAGACGGATGGACGTCAAATGGACTGACGTGGACAAACAAAAGTCATTAGACGAATGGACAAAAATCATTGGACATACAAACGAACAAAAATCGTTGAATAGATAAATGTCGAATGAACAAAGGTCGGACAGACGTCAAACGAACAGAAGTCGAACGAACAAAAACGCAATGGCCACAACACTATAAAGTGCCCTCAAACTCCACAACAATGGTGGGTGTGCCGCTACAACTCACGACACTACAATTCACAACATTGCAACAATGGCGGGCGGCGATGCTCGTGTCACTACAACAATGGCGAGCTATGACACTATAGCGATGGCAACAAAAACAATTTTTTTTTTCTTACTTGACAGCTTCAAGATTCTTCAAGGCTTCATCCGCCTCCTCCTGTGTTTTTGCAAGAGAGAGAAAGAAAGAAAGAAAGAAAGAAAGCTCATCTACTCTATGATACATCACTCCCTCATTTGGTCTCACTTTTCCTAACTCCTCCGATCCCAGCTCTATTGGTTGGTAAAGGTGTAATAGCACAAACTCCTTCCAACAACAACACCGGTAGCAAAAGGAGCCCAAGAACTCAAAACCAAGAGAAATCTGCCGCTTTCAACATTAAACGACGAAAAGTAGTTTTTCTAGAATTAAATTACAAAGAAAGGAAAGAAAATGTAATGTATGTAAACGATGGTCGTGCAATAGCCACCGTGAACATTTAGAAATCCAGTCTAATTATGGAGGAAACTCTTTTGACAAAGGAATTCTAAAAAAATAATAAGAAAAGGGAAGAGTTCGGCCTTTTATACAACCGCCAACAAGCTGAAACCCTAAAACACCTAATAACGTACAATAATTTAAGAACATACATTGAGTCTAAAAGTATACATACATTAACCCCAAAAGGCATAATTAGCATGCCTGTAACCAGTTGTCATGTATGAGGCCATGCATATGTGCATGACATTGTATTTTATTGTTTAATGTTATTTGAGTAGATTAATTAAGTGAACCTACCTTAGTTGCTTAGAACTATTTGTACCTTTTGTTTATGTTCTTTGGGTAAATTAAATAACTAAAACCAAAACCCATAATTGAGGTTAAATTTATAGTTATTTTAAATTTTTCCTCCAACCTATCTAATATATTTTTAAAAATGGAATCAAGTCAAAATGAAAATGTGATGATAATTGATGGTGAAAATGAAGGTTTAAATGAATGCAACATGAAAAATATATTTTTTAATGTCACCTTTCTAACACAACAAAATATAATAGAACAAATTGATGCAGAAATAACTGTTCTTAATGAATGAAATGAAATGAAAAAAAAAATTCAAACATTGCATATTCAAAGGAAAATATGGAGAGGTCATAATAAGAAATCAATTTGTTGGGATTTTTATTGTGTAAATGATGACAAAGGAGTTGATCTTGGTAGTCCTTAAGTCATGAGATGTTTGTTTCCTTACAATAGCCATGTGCATGCCTTTAATCCAAACACCAAAAAAAAAAAGGACTTATAACATATTATAAGATATATGGTATAAGAAAAAACATGTGGATAATGATCACGCAACAATTGTACTTAAGTAAGTAAGTAAATAGGGTTAGGTAGTTAGGTATGGCATACCTATGTTATTAATAGGTAGAGTAGGGTAGGTAAACTACCTAGGGAAGGAATGTAAGTGATCCGAAGTTGGAAGTGTGAGGCCTTGAAACCCCTCACCTCCATTTTGAATGGTTTAAATCCTTAACTAGGCAAAGAACCTGGGTAATTTTCAATTGCAAAATGTGAAGATTTGAACCTCTCATTTACACTGTGAAGGTTCAAATCCTTAACCATTACACCATAAAATTTTATTTTTAACATAATTATTCATCACAAAGCTTTAAACATTAATATATTTAATCTAAGTTAATCTATGTCATTCACCCAATTTAACTTAAACTAAGTTATAACTTAAGTTTCCCTACATTAATTTAATATAACTTTAAACTATTTAGGTTGAACTAAACTAAATTTGGGCTAACCTTAAAGGTTAAATCTACAAAATAAAACAAAAAGGCTAACTTAAGTTAAACCTAGGCTAATTTTAGGCTAAACCTAAAGGTTTAACCTAGAAGTTTAACTTGTGCCTTAAATATAAAATTAAATCTAGGCTAAACTTATGATAAACTTAGTTAAACTTGATTAAACCTAGTTAATGTATGTTAAACCTATGCAAAACTTGAATTAAACTTAAGATGAACTTAAGCTAAATGTAATGGTTAAACCTATGCTAAACCTAGGTCAAAATTATGTTGGCCAAGGCCAAACCTAAGCTAAACCTAAACTAAATGTAAAGGTTAAATCTATGTTAAACCTAGGTTAATCAAGGTCAAAATCAAGTTGGCCAAGGCCAAACCCAAGCAAAATTTAATGTGAATGTATTTTAATATTGGGTTTAAAAAGAAAAATGATAAATGGCATCATCTTGGATTATATCTATTTTTGTGATTCATGTGCAAAATCACAATATTCAAAATCATTCACAATTGGTTGATGATCATAAGTTATTTCAAATAATTAATTACCTTTTTTAGGCTTATCATTGGAAATATTTAAATTATACATATATAATCAAAAACATGTATTCTTAAAAGCATGCATATAATGGACAAATTTTTTTCATATTATTTTTTTCAGTTTTTAACATGTGCAATATCTTTTATTACTCGGCCAAACATGGTTTTGAAATCAAAACATGCATTTAGTTAATTTTGGACTAAATTTTTAATTATGAACTTTTTTAACTTGGTGGTTAGGATCAAGTTTTTCATTGAATTTGAAGCAAAACATTGGAAAACTCTATTTGTTGGATTATCTAATGAGGCAAAACATTATTAACATATATTGTTGCATCATATGGTGGCCTTTAAACAAAAGTTTTTCTTCAAAATTTCATCCTCCAAATGATCGTTTATTAATTATGAACTTTGGAAAAGTCCATAATTAACAAAATTTATATGATTAAATTCATGTGCCTTAATCATCTAATTGTGAACTTCATGACATGACATAATCATGTAGTCATAAACATGATTAAGTTGTGTTACATGACCAAGGACGTGAATACTTCATTAAAACTTGGTCATGGTTACAAAAATATTGAAGTCATGGATGTTGTAGGTAGGTAAGTAAGGAGTGATACCTCCTTACTTACATATTTATTTGCCTACCTACTTACCTAACATTTGACCCGCCTGTTTAATTATCTACTTAGTTTAGAAAGGTAAGTAGGTAAATAAATAAATCCTTAATGTATTTTTAAGAAAAAAAAACCTATTGTATTATTAGATATATATACCCCTAGGACCCTTAATATATATTTTTATACATTGAAGGGCTTTAGGTGCATGCCATAGTTGCCCATAAATATATACCTTTAATATTACATAAATTATATTTCTAATATACCTTAATTACCTTACTAAGAAATATAATTGAATTCATTATAGTTTGAGTGAATTAAGACAAATTAATTGTAATCAAAATGGCTAGCTCCCTAGTGAATGGGGACTAGTTGTCATGAGCATAATGATTTCATTAAGACTTGTTCAAATAATATATTATATGGGGCAATTAAATTATTATTATTATTATTATAATGTCAATCATATTTAAAAAATATATGACATGTATGTATTAAATGACCAACATACAACCTACATACGGCATTTATATGATTGATGGTATCAAAGTTTGAACCTTGGTTTCCTTGAAAACAATCCTTTTTTTTTTGCTAACAAACTATCATTTAACAGTGTGATTAAATGTATTAGAGATTTCATACATTGCAATTACATTTAATTGTTTTACGAGTTAAAATTTGAAATACATATAAGGAAAACGACATGGTGAAAATAAATAGGTAGGAAGCAAAGGGCTGAGAAGATAGCAAGGAAAATGAATAAAAGAGTATGCATAAATATGAAACACATTTTTTTGGAGTGAAGGAGAAAGAAAACTTTGTCTTGGACTTGGGAAATTGATGTTTGTAATTTTTTATTTTGAAATTGAAAGTAAAAGATTAAGGGAAGGAGGGTGTGGGAGTGTTGCACTTAATCCAAGGAATTAGGTGGAAATTGTTGTTGTAATTCATGAATTGGTATGAGGGGATGAAATTTTGATTGGCTGAATTTTAGACAAACCTTGGTGAATGATGGAGTAAGAAGGAAACTATAGTTGGAAAAGGAACAAAGAAGGTGAAACCCAATTCTTATATTATAGAAACAACTAGCAAAAGGAATTAAGAAAATTTACAAGGTTGTGCGAGTAGAAAATGGATTGTGGTGTATCTAGTTTGGGCTTGTTCCAAGTTTCAATTACAATTGTTTTCATTTTGCTCATAGTAAGGGAAAATTTGAGATTTTGTCATTGTGGAATTAAAAAAAATTGTTGATGGGACAAGGAATAAACATTAACTAAGACATAAAAAGTGAAAGAAAAAACTAATATGAACACAAAATTTTACTTCCTTTAGATAAGTTCAAAGGGAAAGGATGAACCCCACAATTCTATTCGTAGGTTGATAATTTTCATTGAAGGTATTGTTGCAAATTTTCTATTTAATCATACTCCCTTTTGGCATGGTACTATGTTATAAAAAAAAATTAACACATTGGGACCATACATGCCTTCCGTTGATTAAAGTTATTCTTAAGGAATGTCCATCCAACATAAAAAAATATTATTGTTTGAAATTTTTTAATGAGAGCAACATGACACAAGGTCGCAAAGCACAATGACTAGACTTTTGTGAATTTATCACATCATATATATATTTGCAATAGAGTTCAAATGTTGTTATTTAATAACTTGACAATGGGAACCATTGTTACTAGGTAAGGTATTTAAAATCCTTACTTTTAGAAAGAGTTTCAATGCCTTTAAATTTCTTGTTTTGAGTTGAATTGTACACACCCATGCATTGATTCAATTTACTTTGATGGTTGTGGTTATCCTTTCAATCATCAAACTTTTTGTTTTATATGGAAGGTCAAATTTGCAATTTTGTGCCCTTTTATCAAATAGAATTGTATGCAAAAAAAGGTTATTTGTGTTGGTGCATGGGAGATTGAAATAATATAACACTTGAAGGCATGTGATAATTGTGAAACATTTTTATGAGCTTTGAAACAAATAATGTATTGTTTTGTCATATGTAAAAATGTTTTAATATGTAGATAATAAACTTGAGCTCTGTGTTGCTACACACTACCAGTGACGATGAAATGACCCAAAAAAAAAAGGGTTTACATTTCAAAACGTTGTTATTTTCATATATATATGATTTAAATCGTACAAAATATTGCCCAATTATCATCCAAGGGGAGATTCGATTAGCCACCCTTGTTTTTAATTCATTGAAATTTTGGAAGCAATTAGGGTGAATAAACATTAAATCAACCAAGCAAGTGGGGATTCAATAATTGAATTAGGTATTTAACGGATATTTTTTTATTGAAAACTAGCTTAATTTTAAAGGAAACAAAATGTTAATCTCTTAAAATAATTTCAACATATTCAAATGACATAACACGTAATCACATTTGTATGAAATGGCATGTAAACATGTGTATGAAATTGGAAAGATACAAATATTCAATTTTTTTTTTTAAAGGACACAAAAATTCCCAAAAAAAATTTAAAAAAAAAGAGATTTGTTTCTCTTTCAATATCTTAAGATCCATAAGGACATTTTGAAACATTACAACTTGTAAAATGTTTATTTTTAAGAATTCCGGTTTAGAATCAACCTTTAATAAATTAGTAGTTTGGAATTGTCTTTTTGTACAACCTACAACCATAGCCCATCCCACCTAGACTAGCTATGATGGAATCATCATCACTAGAATTAAATTATTGTATACTAAATAAAATTTCATTATTTTTAGCCTATAAATATAGACATTTATCATGTTTCAATTTCATCAACTTGGTTTTATGGGCAAATACATGGTGATTGAAAGTTGTTGCATATACAATGCAATTTCTATAAATGGCATTGAGCCAATGTTCTCATGATGCTAAATCATTCAAGGTTCTTGCTATGATTTTGTTGTATGTTTATTTCATTGTCTTCCACAAGTAATGGCATCATGTTGCAATCTCAACATCCTTTTGTTTGGTTATCATACAATGGTCAATTTTTTTGCCAATTGTCAATAATTATAATGAACTCACATAATCAAGATCTTGTTCAATTTTCTATGATGAAGTTTCCACATATTTCTTTCAAATGAAACTTTTTCATTTCATGTATGTGCCAAATATATTGCAAAATTTTGTACAAAGAAGTTACAATTGAAATTCTTAATATCAATTGTAACAAGCATCCCAAATTTTATACGATAATAAGGTAAATGGTCATCCAAACTTATGAAACACAAGAGCTTCCAAATCCTTGGGGGAAAAATTTCTTCAATGATCTTTCCTTAATCATTATGACACAAAAATGTCCTCCTTTGAAAAGAAGGCAACAATGTTACCCCATGTGTGAAGAAATGAGTATTGATGTGGGGTCAACATATACAATATGTGATTAATTAAAGGTTATACATTGTGTGAAGATTGGGCACCCACATCATTAGCCTCATTATATTGAACAAAGGCAATTGCCCTAAGAGAGGAAATACATTGTCACATCAAAGTGACAAACTTCACATATGTCTTTCTTTAACAAGAAATTGAACCAATATTCTCCGTGACATCATCTCTCATATTAGAATCCACCTGGGGTAAACATGATTTTTGTGCACCTAAATTTTATTAACAATCATTTCCCATAGATGATGAATTGTTGAAACATGCATAGCTTTTTGCCAAACAACTTAACCAAGTCCATTGCTAGAAAAAACCCAGGTTCAGGGTTTAGGGTTTACTAAAAACCCGCGTCTAATTTGCATGCAAAATACCATACGAGACATGTAATTGGTATTGAATCAATCTAACACTTCAATCAAGGATGGTTCATAATCCCAAGGTGCTTCAAATCCATGAAGATTGATGAATGTTGCTGCAACATTGGCTAGGCCTGCCCCTGGGAGATCTCTTCTAAATCTCACGCCCTTTTGCAAGCCCTTACCCCCGATTATAATGGGTACCTACCAAATATGAACCCACCAAACATTTCAACACACAATGAACATATTAATATATGTCACCATTGAGCATAACGCATATCATATATATATATATATATAATTTTTAAAAACAATTTGTAGGAATAATTATAAGCTTGGATGGTATTTAGGTAGAGTTGTAATTGACTCATGCTTTGTTCATTGAAAATGGATATAGCTAAACTCAACTTACCGGGTTGCATGTATGTGAAGTAAGGACTTGAAGTTTGCCACCTTTGTCTAGGATTGGTGCTCCAGTTTTTAAATTTCTTTTCACCATGTCTTCACCGTTACCGTGATCAGCAGTTATCAAGAATATTCCTCCTACCACTTCCACAGCATCCAACATAATCTGACACACCCAAATGAAACTTTACTTAAAACTCAGAAATCCATCAATTTTCGTGTGGTAGTAAACTGAGTTTCATCCTGTCTGTCTGTCTGTCGTTTCTCTCTGGAGCGCCTCCACTGCCGCTAGGCCTACATATATATATTTTCACTGCTCCTACCTATACATCTACTATAATTATTATTCTCGAACCTTGTGCATTAAATGCTGAGTATCAGCATTTCATAGTAAAATTTCCTTGCTTTCAGCGTCTCCACTACCGCTAGGCCTACATATATTTTCACTGCTCCTACCTATACATCTACTATAATTATTATTCTCGAACCTTGTGCATTAAGTGCTGAGTATCAGCATTTCATAGTAAAATTTCCTTGCTTTGCGGATACCACTGAAAGAAGGGGATAAGGGGTGAAAGGAGGCCTAAAGACAGGGTGAAGAGAGGGTTACTTTACGGTTAAGTCTAATGATCTCACCAAAAAAGTCTCTACAACCAAAATTGATGGTTTTCTGAGTTTCACACCCCACCCTGCTGGAATGCTAATGTGCTTTTTTTGCAGGTTTTTTTTTGAATCTCACCCTGTGTATGACCAAACTCAGGGTTCTGGTGCTGTGTTTTTCTTACTTTACGGATAACTCTAATATATAGTTGTATCACAAGGATTCAAGAGGAAAATGAGTTAGATATAAACCTTCACAGCTTGATCAACAGCCTCACATCCAATGACTGTAGCATTTAAATCACCCGTATGCCCCACCATATCCCCATTAGCCAAGTTCACTCGCACCTACACGGCCATTAAAATTGACCTTTAATTTAACACATTTAATTCCTCCAAAGGAATTTGGTTATGTCCATTTGGAGGAGGAGTAGCAATAAAAAAAAATCACACCAAATAACTTCTCATATAACTAATACCTTTATAATGGAAAAGAAAAAAAACATCAAATAGATAACAAATCAGAAACACTGGAAATGAAATTATGACACATTTTCAGGAAATATTCTTGTGTTGAAAAGTGGTTTAAGGACTTTTTTTTTTGAAATATTTTTTGCCTTTCACTAGATAAATGAAATCCAGTTTTTGGGTGTTTATGAATAATCTAAATCCATTATAATCAATTGGCTTAAATTAGAGTTCTCCTTTATATCCACCCTCTCCCTTCCACACACACACACACACACACACACACACACAACATACACACCCACACAAGTCCGAACCATTTTGAGGTAATGAATCAAACTTTAAGAGTGTGTTTTTGAGATCCACTATGCAACAATGTTTTTTTTTTTTTTTTTTTTGTTTCAATTTTTTAATTTTGCCAAATTGGGGATTATCCTTAATATAATTTATTCAAATTTAGGTTTTAAAAAAAATAAAA
>Ga0116231_10002632_pt1 | contig 37531 bp, 31 predicted proteins | sample S1TSphgellanicum_2_FD_89695 | JGI IMG/M metagenome (GOLD analysis project Ga0116231, IMG submission 89695) | Host-associated microbial communities from peat moss isolated from Minnesota, USA - S1T2_Fd - Sphagnum magellanicum MG | ecosystem: Host-associated > Plants > Peat moss > Unclassified...
AATCACAAGAAATTCATCATAAGATTACTTAAGTGTCATTGATGTGTCTCTTGGAGTGGTGATATTTGTTTGAAAGTGCTGACTAACATAGGATCATTGTGTATTTGAGCTTATTTCAAAAAATTTACATTACATTTGTTTTGAATGATTGCTCACTTTATTTGTCACGATTAGTTTAATGACTCCATACATGTTCCTCAGTATTAGTCATACAATGTCATCCTTCTGCATCAATTAGTGATCCAAATCCTCAATGCTCCTCCAACCAGAAGAATTTTAAGTTGCAGATGGAGGAAAGCTAAATCAGAAAACAGTTTCTTTGCTCTATGCCAATCCTTTGGAAACCTTTTTCCAACGATCATGTTCTGCCACTTAATTGAAACTTGAATCTGATAATTCTGACTCCAATCAGACTACCTATGCAGAAGTGCTGTAAATCCACCCCAACCTTACAAGGTCATCTTTCTAGGGTGAATCTGACACCTAGCATGTGATAATCTCTTGGACCTTGGTCAATGTTCCTCTGGTGTCCTACCAGTTAACTGTAGAGGGAACATCTCGACCGAGACCTTTTGGTATTTAACTGATGGAAAACCTTTAGACATACCAGATTATCTTTTGTACAAGCTCAAGCAAAGCTAGAACGATATCAGACTACTTGGAAGTTATTAGAAGATGGAGACATGAATTCTAATCAACCCTATAGAGAGGATGCATGATACTGCATGCTGATATGCGTCTGCTGTCCCAGTAAGTTTTGAAATTTCAGTGGAGGCTTTGCCGATTCTGACTTGAGGTTGTATGAGACTTCTGGACCCACTATGCAGGCTCGATGGCTTGCGAATTGGAGCCTGCTAGTCACAAATTAAAGCCCACAAAACCATGCAGAAAGTTAATATCAAGATGATTTTGGAGGATTCACAATCAAAAGATCACAGCACCTCTGTCACCTCCATCTAATTGTCAGCCCCTGACATTAGGTGGTGAAAGCTTGAAGCTGAAAGATATAGCTTTACCTGAACTTGTATCCTTGTTGGCAACTGCACCTGCTGGGAGCTGGGGTAGCCGACCTTCATAATCAATGGCCTCCACAAGACAGTTGTACTCAAACCTGTCAGGTGTTTTAAGGCCTCTGCACAAGCCAAGAAGCTTATCAAATTTGAGTTTCCACTACTGCAGTATCCAATAGATGACACAAAATGTGACATGTGGTTGACATAGATTGAAAAAATGGGTTGAAAGGAAGAACAGAAAAAGTCTTTAACTGGAGGGAAGCCCACAAACCGGGAAGATGTGCAAAAGTCTGTGAGGCAATCTTCAGCGAGTTGAGGAGTCTTTCATGTTGTCTGAGAGCATGTCACTCATGAGATCACCAAAGCAGCATCCCTCCCACTCCAGAATATCGTCGATGGAGATTAAAGGCTCAGACATATCTGGGTTATCCCCACAGCCTTGGCTATCACCACTTTCTATCAAGTAATTGAATCCTGAGTCCTTGTCAAGAGGTGATGCAGATGGCAATGATGATGATAAGGGGTCCAAATCTGCAGAGTTCCCATGAGTTGAAGACACAAATCCCTGCGGGTATTCTCTGGCAGAATCCACAACAAAATCTGTTGAATAACACATTACATGTTTCCTTACAAAGGTACCATTTTTTTTTCTCTTCTAATCCTTCTAACTTCACCCCAAAAAAAAAGGAATGAACACTTCACACCAAAATAATTACAGAAAATGGGAATGGACATGAAATTCTAGATTAGTAACCAACAAGTTTTCCCCCACTTCACAAGCATAAGACTCCTCATCCCTTCCTAGATTTCATGATCTTATTCGAATTTCAATCTTTAGTTAGCGACAAACTAGTTGCCCATTACCTTTTTTTTGAAGGCTAGTTAATTAATCGATCCGACCCCTCTCCCACCGCACTAGAGGCGGATATAAAAACCTTCCCCTCTCCCCCCTCCCCCCCAACTACTGAAAGAACCGGTGATTATATAGAGGAGCATGTTTTCGAAAATTTTCAAAACTTTCGGGAACCAAGGTTCAAAATGTCAAAACCGGGGTTTTGGGTTTTCTCACGTCGGGTAAAGGAGTAAATATTCGGACTAATAACCGGAGGGTACACACGGCTGGTTCTGATACCCGCACAACGTCGGTCGAGACCATTGCGCATTCAAGGTGATTGGAGTGACGTAGCCACAGGTGTCTGAAGGTCACGGGTACCACTAGTTAATCCTAATAGTTTCATCCCCTAATAAACATGAGATGGTAAGTCCCAACCTGTCACTAATAACTAGAAAAATACTAGGATGCCCACTAGGCTAGTTAGATTAAAATATGTCCAACTAAATTTTTGCTTCTTTAGAATTTCACTTCAAAATTAACTTTTGATTGTTTAACCACATGGAAATAATTATGTGACAATAATGAACATTTTCATCCATTGTACAAGATCAAATTTTCAGCTTTTTAACAATTGTGTAAATTCTCATCCATTATGAAAGTTACATAATGGATGAATGTGCTAGCTCATTTGTCATGCAAATTTTCATTCCATTATGCAACATTTGAAACCAAGTTACTACCTTTTCATTGATTTGGAACCTTCCAAGACTTGTAAAAATTTTATGCACATTAATTGTTACAATAATAAGAAAAAACACTATATGCAATACTTGCAAGGAAGAAATAAAGCCTAATCCTTGGCAACACAATTCTTTCTTGGTTGGGCTTGCATGGTTAGGGAAAGGTTGAGGAACATCAATTTTGTTGCCCAAGGAAGCATTATGGGGAAGGTCAACTAACATCAATTAGGGAAGGTGGTAGTGTTGCCCATGGGCATATTGAAGAGAACATTTTTTCTTATTTCTTGAATGAAAGCCATTCTTTCCCATCCCAAGTTTATTTGAAGGGACATTTTTCTTGTTGCTTACAGAAGCTAATGTTCCCTAGGGAAAGTTAGTTAATGGTACCCAAGGAAGGTGATAATGTTGCATAGTGAAATATCAAGGATTACAATTTTGGGTCTTTCTTGAATGAAAACCAACATTTCCCAACTAAAAGTTGCCTGAAGAGGACATCCTTTTTATTTCCTCAATGAAAAAAATCTATAAAAAAATTGTTTATGAAAAAATTTGAACATGAAACATTGGTTAAAATGAAGAAAATCTTCAAGCATTGTGTCATGTTTTTATTTGAAATTAATCATACCAATCTTATTTATAACAATTTTCATAACTTGAATGCTTTCGAAAGTTGAAAAAATGATTTCTTATTGACAGGCATGTGTATTTTGTTGAAAATTGTGTTGCATTTAATTTTTTGCTCCTAGTTAATGTTTGATTCATGCTTAAAACACTTCCACAACAAGAAGATGCCCATTGATATCCCCACCACAATGCTTTTATCATTTAACAAAAACTAGCCTTGACATTTTCAAATCCCTGCTCTAACAACGACACACAAAATATTATTGTCATGAAAGATCCATGTATCTTGTGTCAAAGCTTGGGTTGCAAGCATGTAACTTAGGAACATCTTAATAAAATGTGGCAATGGCATCTTTTCCTCACAAAACATATGCACTTCAAGCATAACAACACCTAACCACAATGCATTTTACTAACTACCCACAACAAAATGCAACTTTCACACTTTTGAATCACATGAATTTAAAATACCTTTGATGTTCAAAATTATCGCTTTTTTTATGATTTCATTATTGCCATTGTGGCATCTTCTTGCTTTCCTTTTGCTTCAACCATTTAACAACCTCCAAATCACAAAAACCTTAGGTCCATAAACTTCGAAATTTTACAACAATGTGAAAAAAATTAATGTTGTTTGCAAAGACTTTGGACATAAATGTGGGAGCAATGAAACCAAATGGTTTGTTGAATGAATATTCAAAAATCAAACCTCGATAACACATTTGAACAATAAAAACATGATGACATTACCAAGCAAGCCCAAAACCCTTTCAAGAAGACTAAAAGAATTGTATCAAAGACTTTGAAACTTGTCGATGTGTGAGAACTCACCCTTTTTTTTGTAAAAAAAAACATAGACACACACACATAAAGTACACATACAAAAAAACACCCATGCTCCAAAAGTTGGAACATCCATCACCACCACACCCACATTTTGAAGATTGGTTGTTGTAGAGTTTGGAGGAACTTCGATGTGCATCAACTCAATAACTATGCAAAGTTTGTGTGAAGCTTGATTTGACATAATCCAAAGTTTAATTTCAAAATGGGGGACCACATCAAAACCTTTGGTCATGAGATCAATACATGGTTCTAACAATGCACAAACTTCTTGCAAATGGCATACTTTGCAACTTGCACTATTTATGGGTTGTGATGAAGATGTTCTTACCATTTACATCCCTTAATCATGGTACTTACCCATTTTTATAAGTTAATAACCTAAATAAGGGAAGGGAAAATACAAATGCTTACACGATAAATCATTCAATTGTGATTTATTAACAACTATTGTGTCATAAAAAGGTTCCAAATGGATGGTGCAATGGTGGGTCCTCAATCACATAATCTAAAAAAATACAATGTTGTCTTAAATCCCTTATTTTCAAAATGGTCCCCTACCATGTGAGCCTTACCCATTGAAAAGCACAAGGCAAATGTGACGAATATTATCATATGTCTTTACATATGCATAGCACAAAGATAGTAGGAGGAAGAGGAGGCACCTTACACCTATAGAAGGCCTCTTGCACCTACTACTAAGAGGTCTTTTTGTAGGTGTAAGGTGCACCCTATTTTTAGGAGGCATTATTAATTTGTACAAGTTGACCTCCAAAGACACTAAGGTGTCTCCTTATGGGTTCATTCCCTCCAAAGAGGACAAATAAATTGCTTTCTACTTTATGTGGAATGGTGTTGATTTGGAGCTGCAATGTCTTGCTTTCAAGGTTGGTGGTGTTGCAAGTTATCATGCAACCAACAATGAATGGAGTTGGAGCCTTTCCATAGAACATCGATTTGAAATTTAAAGACATATTGGTGGTTAAGAAGAGAAGATGGCATTACTAAACAATCAAAAGGAGCTAGAGAGTGTGAGGTTTGCGCACTGCAGCATACCCAACTTCATGGAATGGTACCCAACTTTGCTCACTTGGCCAATGCATTCAAATTGGGGATGAAACAAGGATTAGAAGGTATGCATTTTTGCACTCATGTTTTGTCATGATTCAATCTAGGTTTCAGTAAAGAAGTTACCTCTCATCATACTGCAACTTTTCTTTCAAACACAATGAGCATTTGCACTTGCAGTCTTTGTGTACCCTCTACTTTCTCCACGACACACATTCTGAATCACATATGCATATGCTTTCCAAAGCATCATTTGCATCATGTAACTGAGGGGGGAACTTTGAATTCACGTTGTATGTTGTATGATGTTGCTGGTTTACCTCACATCTGTGTAGAAACAAAATTGCCAATTGCCCCACTCTACAGGCTTTCCATGGTGTACAATTTTAGATGTTCATTTCTGACAGCAAGTGACATCTAAAAGACCTGGTGTAAAAATTGAGGCCACAATTGTTGACAAGGCTTTACACCAAAACACTCCATGGCAATACATCTTACACCAAAAAAGTTTTAAGACTACAAATCCTACAAGTTAATTATCATGCCAATTCTTCTGCCCTATAAAGTGCCATCCAACCATACTAGGGAATGATGGCCAAGTTTTTACAAATGCACCTTAAGAGAGAATGTCCCCTTTCCTTGGTCGTAGTGGACCATTTGAATAAGGAACCTTGATGTAATCAGATTGCCCCAATCAGATTAAAGGTTGTGCTTTTGACATGGCACACTCTCGTTTACATATGACAAATGCCTCCTACTTAACTTAATGAACAGCTTTGGCCCATCATTAACTCACCAATCTGCAGGAGTAACAACTGTGGAGACACTTCTTCAAAAGACACCAATGTATTAGATGTGCTGCTTTGGACAAATGTGATTGTAACGTTTGTTCAAGAAATTTGCACATAAAAGGTCCCTTTAGCAGCTGCTCCAGTCTGGGGTGTCATTAATCATGCCTGGTACATCTGTAACCAGTGTACATGACCATACACATGCAAGGTTCTAATCAAATAACTGCCTACCTTTATTTGCTTGACTTTGACACTACCATATCACTGGCCCTCCTTGTCCTTACTCTCTGTCTTGTCTTTCTTTTGCTCCTGGCAAAACCCCACCACAGAAAAAGTACATCCCTAGTAAGAGCAACTCTTGATTTCATGGGGATGGATACTAAGTAACCACAAATAACCAGTTTTGTGTGGAAGACTAGGTTTTTCAATCAACTTCCACAAATACAGTGTAAAAGCTTACAAACATTATTTTGCGCAACTTACCTCATCATCTGCCTGCAATGATGCCAGCACATCCTGCACTGATGGATCATTTGGGTCGACACCAGGTAGCTGTAGATAAATAGGGACATCAAAACTGTAAATCCTCACCACTTTAGGTGGATGAGCAATCAGTGCTTTATCAAGCAAATCACAGGGTCCCACCTAACAACTTCTGGTTTATGGATCATGGAGACATTGAGCCTGACTGTATGATAAGAAACATGACATAAGCTCACTCGTGCCAGACTACACACAGTTGCCCAAGCCAAGGTGAAGGTAAATTTCACATGGTAGAGTGAGAACATAGAATAAATTCCAGTTATTTCAAAGCTATCCCAGGCATTTGGTAAAGAAAAAAGACTTACTGATGAAAGAATTGAGGAAAGAAAACTCTGATCACCAAGGACTTTGCTCATGTCCGCATTGTCTCCTGATGCCAAAGCTGCTTCTTCCTGCATTGACATCTGCAGGGCTGATCTCACAAGGTGAATGTTAGCACAGATGGCTATCGAACTGGTTTACAAATCCCATGTGGAAAAACATAAGATTGTGAAATCTTTAGGAATGTTGAGAGGTCATTGTCATCCCTTCATCAAAAAGGGTTTTATGTCTAGTGAGCCAGAAGGACTGTAATCTTCAACCCTAACCCACCGTGTATGGGAAACTGAATGCATTTTTAACTCTGCACCTGCTCACTGAGTCCCCCCTCAACATCTATTTTACTACTTTAAAAAAAAAATCAGCCAATCCCATTGGTTAACTCTCAGCCAAAAGAGCCTAAAATGTTCAAGGGCACTATATGCCCATAACATTGGTAACCAAAAAATGCAATTCACATCCTTGAAGTTGCTATACAGAATGCCCCCATAGTGTGACTTAGATGTACATACCAAATGCAAGGTCTTGATCATCCCCACCAGATCCCACCATGGGGACATCCCCTGAAGAGGCACCTGCTGCTGCTGCTGCTGCAGCTGCCTCAGCCATTGACATGGCCAATGCCTGTTGTAGAAGGGCTGTCTCATCATCCTGCATAGAATGTAATTCTCATGAGTAGCAAGATGGCTCCCTACTCACAATTAAAGGTAACCAGAACCAGACAGAAATCTTGTCCTTAAGTCAAAGAAACCTCCCAGATAAGGGCATAAAAACAGGGAAGAAGAATACATGGAAGGGAAGAACTAGTTCTAAACAGATATGATGACATCCAAATGAAGGGTAACAAAGAAGGAAAGAGAATAAGAAGCTTATTTACCTATGTAAGTTCACTACACTATGCCAAAAATATACTTAAGATTTCAGGGAACTGAAAGTGAAGTCCTAACCCCAATATGCAAGTAATCAACTTAAATAACAAAGACAACCATCCATTCATCCATCACTCTTCCTATCTTCATGAGGATCACAGAAATATAGATGCTGAAGTTTAAAATGACATACTATCAACATATCAGAAGCCTTCTCAGCAGCCTCAACAGGAACTGCATCTGACATGATAACATCAGGAGCACCAGAAGACTCTCCAGCATGTCCATCCTTGGCTATCGCTTCATCAGCAGCTCTCTTGGAAGCTGCTTCTTGACGTGCCCGCTCTTCCTCCATTGACACCCGAAGTGCCAGAGCCAGCTCTGGATCCAGGTTCGGATCCACACCAAAATCAAAGCCACCCGCACCCCCCGCAGCTGCAGCAGCAGCAGCTGCCGCCCCTGCAGCTGCAGCTGCTGCAAACCCACTACCTTCTCCATCTCCAGTGAAAATTGAGGAGCTGGAAATACCACAGTTAGGCACCATCAATTCATAGGTCAAAATGGTCAAGTAAAAGCATGCATTTTGCATCACGATATACTGAAGCTTCATTCCCAGAGCATCCAAGGGCCCTCAACTAATTTTTTTTACCATAAAACCAGTGTTTACTGAGTCCACTGTATAAATAAACAATATAACAGAACAAATAAACAAATCACCTGCTGAATCATAAGTTGTACTCTCTCAAAATTGCATAATCTCATTGCTGAGAAATGAAAAAATGAGCTATAGAAGAATCCAAAACATTTGCTGTGCATGTTGCAGCCCACAGAAATCCCATACTGACCTTATTAGGATGTCAGATAGTGGTCTCTCTCCCCAAGGAATGTGAACAATGTGACTGTTATCATTGCTGTTGACAGCACCCAGAAGTGCCTCAAGCTTCTCACCATTCTCACCACTATCTTCTTCCCCGAAGCTCACTATGTCGAGTGCTACATTATTTTTCTTCAGCTTCTTTCCTATTACCTCAAGCAGCTTCTTCTCTGCAAGAACTGGGCTGCAGGAACCAAAATCCTAAACTTTAAGTAAACTAGTACTAATTTTGATTACTCTTACAAAACAACTGAGGCATTCCACAGAATACAAGAAGATAATCTTATCAACATAAGTTTGCAAGACATTACAGCTCATACCTGCCAGCAAACAGGATAATACGTTGGCGCTGGTGCTTGTTTTGGCGATGCTTCAAAGCAAGCTGTGCAACTTGAACCCCTGATGTCAAATTCATCTGACCTCCAACTTCCAAGCCTGCAAAGATTCCACAGTGCACAATAGTGAAGACACCATGATGAACAGGCAAAATGAATGCAATACACATATCCAATCAGATTGCAGGGGAAACTCAGCAAGAATGTCAAGATAACCATCATATCAGTTCCAGCCAAACTGAAACAAAGGCAACAAGAATGAGCATGGTCATAACTTTGTGAGTGTCACTCACAAACTATCAGACTGTCACCTTCATCAGACAGTGGCTAGCTGCAATTACTGCCTGCTGACTTCATCAGCTCTGAACAGTCAGTTCAGATTAAGTACATAACAATCAACTCAAAATTTCAGGCAGACACTTATGTAAAAATCTGTATCCTGAGTTTCTGATGCATTTCCAAGCAACAGGACAACTCAGACCTGATGCTGGCTAGCACTCAAAGACAGCACTGAAAAAATGACAATAGTATCTTCATTCAGGCTGCACCAAGCTTGTGAGGGTAAGATAAGCATATGAAGATTTCAGCTTGTCACTATGTATAGAGAATGCATGCAATACACAAGGTAAAGGCATAAGCTTCCAGTGAGTCATATGCAAGCACCAACAACTATAAATTTATGCATATATATGTCCATTGCAGACATCTGAAGAAAAATTGTCCTTTGCTCCAGACAAAAAAGTACAGTCAGGAGTTACCATGCAATGCTTGAAGGATTTTGCCAAGGTCATTAGTGGGAGTGATAAGCACACGAGGGCCTTTTCCTGCCATTGTCAGCACCCCCACTGTATTTTCTGGATTTGACTGTGACAGAACAAGAATACACCACATGAATTCCCCAGTTCATGGTCTACTTCATGTGTTCATATCACAGAACAAAACAAGATGCAAAAGAGTCTTGAAACCATGTATCCCAAATTCAAGAACTTCACTCAAATTGAAAATGTGGCAACAGTTGTTGAGAACAGTTTCAACCAGCTTAAACACTAATCAAAGCCATAATTTTGTCAGTTTTGCATTCACAAGAGACCTGTGTTTTGGCACCGCAGATTAGGTTAACGGCATCAGCTTGAGCTTGGAAACGAGTTGGAGGGTAGTCTCCATTCCGCATCCATTCTGAGTTATCAATGCAAATGACTGTCGCCTGCAATCATACAACAGTACAACAACCCTTTACACTCACAGGTACTTCCCATCCAAGAATCTATAACAAGGCACATCACTCAAAACCATAACATTAACAATTTTCAGTTCTCCACTACTACCAGACATTCCCTGCACTTACCATTCAGGGTTGAGGCTAAAACCAAACTAATAACTGCAAGAAAGAGAGAGCATAAGATTAACTAACAGAATATTCTGCTTCAAAATTACTACTGAAAGATACTCCAAAATCGTTCAACAGAAAACCAAACTTCCATTCAAGGAAAAAACTGTCCACAGGAGTAATCATGAAGTGGCCAGCAATTTCTCCAAACTTTCTAGTCCACAAGGTTTGTCATCTTTCACCCTGCATGTGTTTGAGAACTACAGAACTCAAAGCCAGACATCTGCCAAAGGGAAAGAACCACAATAAAGAAAGGTTGGATAAAATTGCACATTAGGTCATAGATAAGATATCTCCATACGTTCCTCCATACTCACAATTTCAGTGAGGCAGAGAATAGAATTCAGAGAGATGACCTGAGTAGAAGACTATAAAGACTTCAGATCTGTTAACATATCGGCAAACAGGAAAAAAGAACGAGGGCACAAACCTTAAGAGGTTGAGGAGCGAGTTTTTAAAACAATAGCGACAGTCACACAACTGACCTTGAACCGCAACAAATAGAACCCTAATGCTGCTGCTGCTGCTTCTTCTTCTTCTACACCGATTAGGGCTGAACAAAAGGATAACACGACGTAGGACCGATTTCTAGCGTCTGATTTCTCCGCTAGCAATCCTTTGAGAAATATAAATTGACAGGGCGACACACTTGTGACGAAACAAGGAGATCACAACTGAAAGATTGACAGCAAAGAGATCACCATGCAACAGACTGTTAATATATGTCTTTGCAGTATTGAGCGGTTTACTAAGATGGAAAGAGAGGAAGCAGAATTCCTCCTACCTCCAACACCATCTTGGACTCGCCGATGTGAAACCTTGTGATTGGAATAGCCGGAGTAAAGAACTTCTCCTTCTTCCGCTTCTCGCAGTTTGATGATGGCTGCTCTTCTTACCTAGTCCCCGCGGTTATTCCAGATTGTTCCGAGAGTCTTGAGGATCGGGCTCTCTCTCTCTCTCTCTCTTTTGTTTTTAGGGCAGAATGCATGACTTCGTCGGGAAGGCAAACCCTAAAACACGATTCGCTCCTTTGAACCAGCGTTTTTTTTTTCCTGTGTCGAAATTTCACAATTTGGCGAATTTGTTTTCAGAAAATGAAAAAAGAAAACGGATAAAAAGAACTTTAAGGGATTTTCGCCATTTTCCGAAGTGAAAATTATTTTAAAACCATGTCTAGATCTCATGGATGAGCTGCCACATCGAAATGGATTAAGATTGGGATTAAACATTTTGATAAAGTAATCGTTCACTTTTGACCATAGATCGCACCCAAATTAGTGCTTATAGATTGCACTCAAATTAACACTTCTAGATTGACAATAATGGGTAAGTAATGTCATGTTCACCAAATCCATTACCCCTTTTGCAAATGTTTTTGAGCGTGGATTTTGTGACGCTCCCACCAAGTTCCATGCCTTCCTAGTTGGCTTTGGAGCTCTTGATTCCATGCACGTTTGAACTTATGCTCTTTCTCCTTTTCTCTAAGTTGTTTGTTGTCTACAGTTGGAGCAACCTTGGTGGTGGCAACCATAACCTTTTATTCAATGTATTATGCAAGGAAACATTTGTGATAGATAGGGTGTCTTTTCATCATACATAAGCTTATTTGATGAATATTGTGGCAAGGATTAATGCTAGCAAAATCTCTTTTCAAGTAGTGCTTTATGGTTGGAGATAAAGAAGAATTCAATTCCATCTTCCATCTTCACATCTAGAATTGTTGTGAAATCTGACTTGAATTTTGCTTTGTTAAATTGTCACAAGCTTCAATGGCATCAATTAATTAATGCAAGGTAGTAAACAACCCCAATTCAATATAGGAAGAAAGTCCTTGCAACAACTAAATGACAAAATATGAAAATCATTGATCAATTTATGTGAGTTTAAACTAGAAAATTGAATGTTTGTTAAGGAAGATCTGTTCTTGAACAAGTTAAAAATTTCTTATTCCGATCTTTTTGTCATTTTTTTAAAAATGGGAATTCCGCTAATGTTCTTTTCAAATATTCTAAGCTTTTCTTTTATGCAAGTTGTGAATGAAATTGTCGCTTTTATTTTTTAGTCTATCAAGTGTTACTCCTCTTTTCCTTTTACATGGGATGGAATTTTTTCATATGATTATTTTTTCTAAAAGCCTTAACAAGTGGAAGACCATGAACTTCTCCTAGTCATCGAAGTAAGTTATGTGTAAATTGTGTGTGCTAGTCACTAAAAACTACTAGGCTTTCCAATGAAAAGAAATTATTTTTTACATTTTTTTCCGCTTTGTTGACTAATAAAAACTAATCTGGATGTAGATCCAGTGATAAAAAATTATTAGATTTTGTTACCTTTGTTTATATTTTGAAAAATGAATGCTCCAAAAGACAATTCAAATGATAAGAAGGTGTCAAAGTGGTGGTGGCCACTTTGTTTGTAGTGTTGTTATTTTCACATTGAGCAAATCTTTTGGGAGATTACTTGATGAAATTATAACAATAATGATTGTGAACTATCTAATCATGCGAAAAAGTGTAAAATTGATATTTGCATATGAAAACATGAAAAAACAAGACAAATATGGAACAAGAAACCTTTGTCATGTAAATTTTTCATCCACATGATTATCTCATGATTGATAGATGATTTGATCTTTTTATGGATTGCAACTTGTTGGACATTTCAAAATTAAAAAAACAAAAGGAATCAAAATTTTAAAAAGAAAATGACTTCAAATACACTTTTTGTTTTTGTTGTTGTCAAATTATTGTTGTTTATTAGTTCAAAATTTTGGAAGATCTTGTGTTATTTTTTATATGTATTTATTTCTTCATGAACTTTATGCACAAACAACAAGCAAGTTGTAATGGAGTTGATGAAGCTTTTGTAGTTCACTCCACTCTATTTTTTATGTTTTTGAAGAACAAGGGACTTGTAGCTTTTAACCATTCCATCAATATTGCATTTGAACTTCACTTTATTCACATGTTATAACATAACATTTAATGAATGGGTCAATAGGTTTGTGGAGTAAAGGGTAAACCATAAGCAACATCATGATCAAGGAAAAACCAAAATTTTAAACTATTATTGCTTCTTTTTCAAACTTTTTTTGTATCTCATAATTCTTTATCTTAGGGTTGTCTTATTTTATATTGGTATTAGGCTAATCAATTATTTCCATGTTCTTTAGTCATTGAAAGGTTGTCGCAACCCTACTTTGAGAGAGAGTGAGAATGAAACTCACACTCCCAAAATGGAGACTTGGGAATCCTCCGGGACTCTTGAAACTTCAGAGTTTGATTGCAAAGGTCAAAACACCTCGCATTGGAGTGTTATTTATTTCATTGAAAAACTATCAAAGTGTAAATGTCGAAAATGGGCTCACATTGGCCATTTGGACATCTACAGCACACGTTATGACAAAAAGAAGGGTCGAAAATCAAATTGACAATTTGACTCCCAATCACTAAAAGTTGGGAATCGACCCAACCCTGATGCGTGCAGGTGGAATATGATACACCTTTGGAAAGCTCTCAAGGAAAACTACAAGTTTGCTTTAAACCTCATCCCAATCAAAAGTCTGAATAAAGAGTTATGACCTCGCAAAGTCTTGGGAATCCAAATCAGGACAATTTTGGGACTCTTCCTTGGGAGTCCCGAAACAAAAAACCATTCAGACGTAGGTGTCGTGAAAAGACACAAATAATACTATATGGGGGAAGGTGGTGGCTTCCCCCGAATATGGGTCATGGTGAGTCTTGTGAGTCCAAAGTTGCCCATGGCTTGTCCTAGCACTAAAAGTGCTCCAAAAAATGAACTAACCAACTTGTTGGTTAGATTGATGTAAGTTCAAGTAAGTAACTAAAGCTTGTCACTTTTCCTAATCCCATCTCAGAGCTTCAGCACGCCCCTTTACCCTTTCTAATGCTAAGAGCTGAGAACATGCCCCGAGTTCCTCACAACTCCGTTATTTGAACAACTTAGACCCATCTTGCGTCTAACTAAGAACTTGGGAGCGTGTCAAAAATAATAGCCTTGTTATTTAACGCTCTTGTGATTGTTATTTAATTTGTGCCTACACCCTTATTTGTTGTTATAGCTCACATTGTGTAGCCACTTTCAACCCCATGTACTTGTGTGGATCTACTTGAAAACTTGCTTGAAAATCATGGTGAAAATGGTCACCTATTTCAATAATAATAACAGAGTCCAAAACTATAATGAATTATGTCGTAGCATGTTTTTCATCAATTTTTTGAATTGTTCGTTCTATTACAAAACCCAATTTTACTACTCATTTGGCTCACCTATCTTCCTTTTCAATTTTTTTTTGCCTATTATGATTTTGTCTACATATGCATTTTCCATTGTTTTTTTCTTTAGTTTGTCTTTTCCTAATGTAATGCCCAAATTATTTAGTCTTTTGTTAAACCCACCCTTAAAAGTTTCAATACCACCATATTTGTTTTCAAGTATGTGCACTACAATGTGATGGTCTTTTCCCATAACCAAATTTGACTAAATATCCAATGTGCTAGTCCTCTTCAATAACCAAACATGGTTCATATAACATTGTGCTTTTTAATTTTTATTTTTTTCACACCCATAATCACACCGAAAAAATAAATCGTTTAGATTATATAAAAAAATCGAACACATTTTTTCAAGATCGAGCATTTCATCATAGGGTTGCATTTAAATGCTTGCACAAAGGATTGCAACCATTCACCAACATTGGTATACACAAGAAAGGTGTTTGATTACCGGGTGATGTTCGGTGTGGGGCATGTTTACCCGAGGTACCTTTAGCCTCTCATAGTTCAATTTAATTCCCTTTAGGAGAAAACCTACCATCAATGCCCATTTTTTATTTTTTATTTTCCAATTTTATGATGTTGCTCAAGTGTAAAATGATCCATAAGTATATTTAAACCAACTTTGGCAATATTCCAAAGATGAAAGTAAAAAATCTTGAGCACTCTTTCAAATTATAGGCAATTGTGGCGATTTTTGGCGATTTTTTTTAATGAAAAAAAAATACTTAAAGCTTTTTTTAAAGGATTTGTGACAGAATATTCCTTTTAAAAATATTTCTTGCAAAATGGCGAAAATTCTGCTCCTGCCTCACACCCAAGTCCTCGTTCCCAGTGCGGGCCCATTCTTGGTCCTTATCCTACACATAGGCCCCTCGGTGACAAGTGATGAGCACATTTACCTAGTCAGCAGCCTTTTTCTTTTTTTTATTGGCTATATATAGCCAAAATGAGAAATTAAAAATTATAAGTGCTAAAAGTCAAATGCTGTATGAGATTTTCAATAGCCAGAATTCTACCAAATTTTAAGAAAAATCGCCAGATGTCTCTATAGATGGTTCAGGACTTTGGAAGCGTCTTGGCGCCAAAACAAACTGAGGTCGGAGAAGATGGCCTTTCTCTCTTCTCTTTCAAGTTTCTGTGCTACAAGAACACGGGAGAGATGCACGCTGCTGCAAACTGCAAACCCCATCACCAGCCGTTTGTGAGTTACATTTTGTTTTCGAGAAGGTGCGGGCTTGTGTCTGAAGATTTTATTGATGCACAGAGATAGAAAGAGGGGGTGATTGCTGTGGAGTAGGGGTAGCAAGAAGAGAGAGAGAGACACACACACACACACACAAAGACACATACGCAACCAAACAATGCAGGAAGCTAGACTCGCTGGACGTTTGCAGCAGGAGCTCAAGATGCTACAAGATCCGTCCCCTGGTGTTTGTGTGTGGCCCTCCGACGAGCTTAATCTGTCACAATTGGAAGCGCGTATGTATACTCTCTCTCTCTCTCTCTCTCTCTCTCTCTCTCTCTCTCTCTCTCTCTACGAGGCTTGTGCTTGCTCTTTCTTTCTGATATAAAAAGATTTATGCACAGTAGCTTCGTGCTTTCTCACAAGTTGCCTGTCGCGTGCGCGAGATTGCGATGCGTCCGATTTTTAATTTTTAATTTTTTTTATTGCCTGTTAACGCGGGACTTCATACGATGAGTTTTTAATGGCCTTGAGAACACGATCTATGCATGAATTTCAACACTCGTTAATGAGTGAGGCTCGTGCGCATCCATCTGCACAGAAATTCTGGGACCAGACGGAACCGTTTATGCAAATGGCATTTTCAAGCTTCAAGTGCGAATTCCTGATAGGTACTCTTTGGCGGCTTGCTAACCTCGTTTCGCTTATTTTCCTTCTTATCGATTTCCAGTCTCTTAGTAGTGCCGGAATCTTTGTATGAGATAACCTAAACAGATGCCAATTTAGCAGTCGCTTTGTGCCACAATCGTTGTCTGACAAACCCTGAAAAGGTCCGAAGAACCGAGTTGTGTCATATGTTGTTATCTTCACTTTCTCCTCCTCTCTCTCTGATAGCCTTGATGTGATCGTTCAGGTATCCATTTGAGCCGCCTAATGTGAAGTTTGTTACACCTATCTACCATCCCAATATTGATAGTGGTGGCCGCATATGTCACGACATTCTTAACATGCCTCCCAAGGTATATTCCCCCTGACAATTGTGCGCCCAAGTTGTCAGTCCAACAACTATCACATAAAAAAGAGATACAATAATAATAATACTAATAGAACAGGCAAAACAACTGAAGGCATGTAGTAGGGAGGTTCCTCTTGCCTGAGGAACCGCTGTTTGGGATTTTTTCCAGGGACAGTGGAAACCATCATTGAACATAGGTGCTGTCCTTGGAAGCATCCGGGTGCTTATGGCAGAACCAAATCATGACGATGGACTGATGGGTGACATTGTGAGTTTTTCTATCCTCATCTCCTATGCTCCATCGCATGACTCACATCAATGGCCAAGTTTAATCACCTATGTGTTCTGTGACCATGTTCCCGTTGTGTGAGTTTCAGCAAATCCTTTTATGGTTACAGTAAGAATAATGTTTGACCACTAGAATCAGCTGTATGTCCATATTCCTCTCTCATTTATGCACTGGAGGAATGCATTCTATTTTTCAATGCTTCATTTGTGTGTCAGACTGCAGAGTACAAGCACAACCGTGCAGTCTTCAATGCCAAGGCAAGACAATGGACTGAGCAGTATGCCATTCAAAAGACATCTGCAGGGCCTAGCACTCTGCCTGGCACCTCTGGGGAGGCCCCTGCACAAGCAGCTGTACAGGAAGCTGCTTGTGTGAGGGATCAGGTAGTAATATCACCTGTATGAATCATTCATAACATACTAATGACAGATTATTGTGTTGGTACGCACAAAATAGTGTATCTGTTTGACTGTGGACCTGGACATGAACATCTAGCACCTCAATTGTCTAATTCAGGTTAGAAATGTGGAAAAACATGATTTTGATGGTGTATGAGCTGTCGAATGATGTGCTTGTGTTACAGTAATCAGTGTACACACACCATCAATTAAGGCATCTGTGTGCTGGATATATTGATGATTGGTTTTGTAAGCATTAGGATCAAAACATAGGTAATGTGCAGGAAAAAGAGTCTGACATACTACCACCAACTGGTATTTCTCTGGCAGCACTTATTTTCTCTGAACTAAATACCATTGGTTGTCCTTGTATCACTTGGGAGGAACTCTGAACAGTGTAACCAAGATACCACAAGGCCACATCTCGAGGAGTGCAAGAGTATGGGGGATCGGGAGGAAATTGTAGAAAAGCTATATGCAAGCACAAGTTGCCAGGTTTTGCCCACAAATGTTGCTGGGAAGCCACGCCAAGGCCTAATGTCCAAGCTCTCACTGGGGAAGGGGGCAAATACACTCACAGAGAGAGAGGACCTCACTCCTGAGATGGCTAAGGATTGTGCAGTAAAAGATCCAGCAAGCCTCTTTGTCAAGAAAACTAATGCTGCAATACAGACATCTTTCTGTTCCACTAATCAAACAACATCAGATTCAGGTCTGCGTCACAGTGCCTTGTCTCAAGCATTTCCAAAGGCTAGGGGATATGGGCCTGGTGTGGGACACATCACACTCACATAAGTTGAGATATGTATTTTTACTTTTGTTGCAGGAGGAAAGAGGAATTCCATACAAACAAAAGTGGTGGAGACAACAATCATTGCTGCCAACAAGGAGAACATTCTTGCAGTAACCAAGCCAAAAGGAGAAGAGTCAGACCTTGAAGCAGTAAAGAAAACAGCAGGAAGAGATCTAGCAAGTCACAACATTGAAAAGAAGCATATCCCTCAAGCTGAGAAAAGCCTCAGTCAAGGGAGTCAAAGGACATCAGTTACAGGTATTTTCCACATCTGTACTAATCTTGCATGCAGAAGGAATTTTTGTTTGATTCTGGTGGTTGCCGAATTCCAATCGTAGAGGAAATCAGGAAAATTCTAAAATTCAAAGAAGAATCTGTTGTGAGGTCAGAGTAGAATCAGCCAGAAATTTTGCACATCAATGGAGTTATATATCACTGACCATTTGTCAAAGCCGTATGGCACTAGTTGCAGGGAAACTTGTCCATAGTCAGGTTCAGACAGGTGTGTCTCCATGGATAAGAATAGAACTAGTATTTCCTCAGGTTGATAGTATGACCTCATAAACAAAGTGAGGAAACATAGTGTTTATACTCTGCCTGCACAATGGCAGGGCTATTGTTCTTAAATCCACAGCTAGAATTACTCCCTCCCAAGATGTTGTTAAGCTGTTCTGATGTGACAAAGATTATGGCAGATGGAAGACTAAAGACAGCACATCCAAGACCAAAATCATTGAAGCTCTCAAGGGGTCAGGTCTCCAGGCTCCAAGTCCCTTCCTTGCAAAATGGACAAGAAGCTGCTTGCTGTGCGCACAGCAAAGAGGAGTCCATGCACAAGGAGGAGCCCATGGCAAACCAGGATGTGGTCATTCTCTTGGACAGTGAGAGTGATGAGGAGTACTCAGGGCAGTTCAAGTTGCAATCTTCGATTAAGCGTAAAGTTGTTCCCAAAATTTGAGGTAAGTGGGCATCTCAAAGATTGTGTCATTGTGTTCATGGGCTAAGTCACTGTGTGCAAGTCCTGGTTTAGACATTATTCTCAAATGTACTCATTTTCCCTTGGTTGCCCATTATATTGTATGCTACATAAATGTGAGAGTAACCTCTGGGGGAAAAGTACTACCAAGGAGCAGCAGTGCACACTATTGTGTTGCTTACTTAAGCATAATCAATCTGTAGACTATTCCATTCACACATGGACAAATCACATCGTCATGTTTCATTTTATTTATATTTGATAACTTCCTACTTATACTCTTAGGTAGTTGTCTCAGATGTCAGTATCCAAACATTCAAGCAATGTTTGTTGCAAAGCACTGTGTTGTGTGCAAGGAGATATGATGCATTCTAGAACACTATGGACATTGTACATGTATCATATCTCCTTGCAAGATGTGTGAGCAACAGAGCTTTGCAACAAACAATCCTAGACTGCTTTCTCTTCCTAGCAGTGAAGGAAATTTATAGCCCATGTCCTTCATGAGCCATGGTTTCAGTATCAAGCTGGTTTTGCCCCAGGTCATACCAGCCTGGTAGGTTCTGGCTGGTATGGGGCAGGCATATCTATATCCCTGGTATTGAAACTGGTACAAAACTGGTACAATGCGTGTTATTACCTCAAGTCCATACCTGGCTGGTAGTGATATCAAGCTGATTTTGCCTCAGGCCATACCAACCTGGTAGGGTGCTTGCTAATAGTATTGATACCATTGTTGATACTAGGTGCAGGCCTATATTCCAGAGCACATTGATAATGTCATGTAAACAGAGAGCTAGATTTAGTTGAGATATCTGTGTGTGATGAAATTTAACTGCCATGTCTTGTTGACCGGTGTTGTATTGGTATATCTGTTTTTTTATACCAGACTCGTCTTGGTAGCAAAGGTCCCGTGCATTTTTCCTGCCAGTTGGTAATGGTATCTGTAGAGGTACTAATTGGTAGGATATGGGTATGGTATGAACAAGTATATTTGGGATGGGTATCATTGTATTTGGTATTGTGGATTTTTTCATTGATCCTGAGGGTATATGAGCAATTGTCTAGTATTGCCTACTCATTTTTGAAATTTTGATATTGAAATGCCAAGAACTATGGAGTCAGTGGTGCACATGATAAGTTCACAAATGCACACTTGACATGAAAGCTCCATCCTTGTATCCAATTTGATTTGAGCTCTGCGCTGCTGTGTCAACTGTTTTATTTTTGTCTTATGTTTTCATATGGTTTTCAGTAATTGATCATTATTTATGTCAATGTCAAATTTAATTTAAATTAATATACATTTCATGGACATGAAAGATATGTTAATTTGTTTTTTCATATCCATGGTGGTAGATGGGGGAAAGAATGGTGTAGTTATAAAATGGAGGTTGTTATAAGGGAAAGTGAGATAGTTATTAACAAAGTTAATAGGAAAAGGAAATGGTTGTTAAAAAAAACATGTAATAGTTAGCCTTGAAGGTGAGTTAGTTATTTTTGAAATTGTTCTTAGAATGGTCCATGGATGACCATATGAGGGATTTCAAAAAATCCTCCACGTACTAATTTTGATTACTCATCATTGGAATTTAGTTCTCAAATGCACAATTCACCTGATTTGAAATGTTACACAAAATATTATGCAACATTTGAAGTCTTCATCTTAACTTTGAAGAGTTCTCAAATGAACCCAACTTGAATTATCACAAAGATTGCAATGTAAAAATTGTCCAAAGTTTGAATCAAAGATCTTGGAATTGACTTTTAATTGGTATGAGGTAGGTATATTCATTATTGAAATTGGTACAAGAGTGGTACTATTTCAAGTCCCTACCAAGACCTTTGATCACAATGTTTTAAGAAATGTTTGAAGCCTAAATTTGAATGTCTTATAAGAAATGTTTGAAGCTTGAATGCAAAGGTATTGAAAATAATGTACAAGACCAAAGTAGATGTATATTCTGCAACTTACAACTTCAAGTTCACAAACTATTCTTCCAAAATATATCGTTCTTCCCCTAGGTCCTCTTCATGCACATCAAGTAATTATGTTTCAATGAAGAAAACTTATTTAAGAAAAACAATAAAGGAACAATTTGTTCTTGCATTTTCATACCAATTTTTGAAGGTCATCACAAGTACATCAATTTTGGTAATTTTGAGATGACACCTTTGCAAGATCTTAACCTTGATCTGAAATCCTAATACACCCAAAAATTGCTTAGCCAATAAAATAATAGTTGGGAATTTGCTTGCATGTTCTTTCCACCAAGTTAAACATTTAACAACCTTTTCTTTAGAGACAAGAAAACCATGAAACATCAACACCTTAAAACACAAGTAGAGTTTCAATAGCTTTTAAAACAAATGTTGGACCATCAAAGGAGTTTATAAACAAATTTGCATCTTTTGATGCATTATGACCAATAACAAGGTTTAGAGTCTTATTGACCTTGACAAGAAAAACATGTATAACCTTTTTGTCATACTCACCAACAATAACCTTAGTTCTATCCCTACCCAAAAAATTTGTGATGCATTGCATATGTTTAAATCATGGGTCAATTGTGAAAGCAAGCATGTTCTGAGCTTTACCACTTTGGAACCCACACATAAAAGACAAAAATGGTTCTAGTGTACTTAATATTTTTATTACGATGCAATCATACATAATTTTCAACAATAAATCAAAATCCCCACATTGCAAAGGTGGTTGTGCAAGAAATCTATGATTGAATTCCCCTTTCAACTTGATAAATGGCAACATGTAGTGCATCAAACAAAAGCAAGTACTTATGAGTTTGGTTTAAAACACATTGTTTCACCACATGTGTTAATTTTTGTGATAGCATAAGCAATTGCCCATGTCACTCCATATGGCACCCTACCTTGCAAATGAATAGATTGCTTTTGATAACAAATGTTTATAACTTCCAAAGTTTCTTAGAAGAAGACAACTTTGCTTGCAAATCAAGTTTTCACAAGGGTCTCGATCTTCCAAGTGGGAAGTCCTACCTCTATGCATGCCTCATCCCACTCTTCTACCTTTGTTGGACTTTTTAATCCAAGTAATGGTTTTTTGCAAAACAAATTGTTCATTTGTCAATAACATCTTCTTCATGCCAACACAAAACTTTGTGTCATTTGTGGTATATTGACATGTTTTTGACATTGCATGGTCAAAAAAAAAACTTGAAAAAGGTCGTTCAAGTTGAAAAGGGACACATGTAACTATTGAAAATGATGTTTATTGCTAGGGTGTTGAGGTTAGAGCCCTCATCTTTGACATATGTTATCACCTTGTCCATTAATTACAATTTAGTAAATAAGGGTTTCACAAATTAAATTAGAATTTCCCCAACTGTGTCGAGCACCTCAAACAAGTCAATAATTACATGTTTTGACAATCGATGTTCATGAATAAAATTCACAACCAATGCAAAGGTATTGAAACCAATCTTAGACATCTAGAGATCAAAGGTGATGGTGATAGTTGCATAATTACTTAATGTAAGTGAAAGATATGTTTCCATCATTTTTGAAAGCAAATGTGGAGATGTGATCCTTCCCTAATTGCTTATGGGAAGGAAAACAAATTTTAAGATCATGGCACATCACCAATCTTGGAAGCCAAAATGATTCCACACATGATAGCACATTGTAACTTTTCACAATGAAAAGCACAAGATTTTCCACAAACTTGAGTTGAAGGGGGTAGTCATTTTTGTAACCTCCTTGACCACCAAAGAAATTAATGATGGTTGATGAATGGACTAACTTTCTTTTCTTACATGTTTTTTTACCCCTTTCTCCCTCACCTTCACCACCCTTTGCAAACCTTAGTAAAGGATATTCATTCAACATGTTTTTTGATGGAAGTGGTTGTGGTGTTTTGTGCACTTTGTGAAGGTTCATGGAATGAGAAGTAATTATGACATATCATGCACCTCATGCATCACTTCCATCACTTGCATATTGACATTAAAATTTTGATCCTAAAGAAAAAAAAAGGCTTTAAAATTTTGTAATTAATGGTGAGGCACCCAAAAACCTTTTATATATATATAAAACATATATGAAATTTTCAATGTAACTAGTTTTTCTACATCTTTGATTTATTTTAAACAATTTATTACATCTCTAATGTTGTGGCATCACCTTGTTAAATTGTGAACCTATTATCGAATTCTCATTTTCATCCCCAATGTAATTTTAAGCACACAAATCATTTAATTCCATATTCCTTGACATCAAGTTCCTCTAAAAACTTATAAACCAAATCTAACAACATTACAACCCACACAAAATCCCAAACCTTAAATTAGTCGTGTGAATTAAAAATTTGGGCACATGATGAAAGTTGTGAGCAAAAACCTAATCATTAGCAATAATCCTTAAAGGAAAAACAAACACAACACTAAACAAAACATGTTGAAATCATCTTCATGTTTGAATTTGAAACAATTACAAACAAAGTTTGATATGCACATAACTTGACAAAAACCGAATAAAGCCTTAAAGATCAAAGACTATAATTCTAAGCATAGCGCATCCAAATACAAAATGCATTGCTTATAAAAGTTTGAATATTAGTTTAAACTTAAAGCTTTAACACCTTTGATAGAAACCCATCAAAAACAAAAGACATTCCACTAAAGGAACATGTTAATTGATAATCCATGAAGATTGTTGACATAAGGAAATCATTAGCACAACCATTAGCAACTTGCTACATCAAGGTGTCACAAAACCATTACATGACGATTACACCAACATAGAAAGTATTATTTAAAACCAACCTAACTTTTGCAACAATATTAATACCTTGTTGCATTTGAACTTGAAAAGCTCAATAATGGTATCACCCAAAGTAGGAAAAACCTTCATACCAAATTGATTTGATATCTAAACCTTAAACCTTTAAAACATATTTCCCTCACTAAAAATATCACCTGGGTATATGATTTTTTTGTATTCAACTAGTATGTTATCTTATAATTGGACTCATGCCTATATTACATACTTGACATGGCACCACTCCACTTGTAAATAATGCCCTTTGCAAATAAATTTGGAATTTCACAACATGTTTACATCTTATTATGTTTGATTTGTACGCACATCAATATACTCTTACAAGAAAAAAAAATTGGACCTAGAGCCTATTTTGGTCTTTGATTATGTGCCTATAGTAGTACATGGGCAACTTCAACACATTCTAACAAAAAAAAGGCATTAACAACCTTTTATAGTTTGATGATTACATTGACAATCAACACACATTTTGAATATTTTATTACATCCAAGATTACATTATGTTGCAAGGTTTAATGTTTTGCATACACATCCTAGAGCTTCGCTCCTCTATTTTAGCATAAATTCACATATTGCACTAATATTCCAATAACTTATAACAACTCTTGAAATTGAAGGTGGCTTTTTTGGGGCTAGACCCTCACTTATATCACATATGGCTTTTTCTCTCCTCCCAAGATCCCAACTTGTGAATGCCTCTAAAATGCATCATGATTCAATTCCAATAGTTCATATTACACCTTTTCTAGTCCATAGCCATTCTATGATTATCCTTAATCTTAAATCTCAATATGAATATAGAGATACATAAATGTATTGATCTTGAAGCTTGATATTCCCTTTCAACCTTCCCAACCACATTCGACCTTAATTTATAGTTATAAACACAACCTAAGTTGCATCATACACTAATATTGTTATAAATACTCAACTTTCCTAGCATGCTAATTATGGTGTTCATAGTCAAAATCATTTAAAACACTTTCACCCCATGCAAACTCCTTACTTTTGTTAGAATCTATCTATCTATCTTTCTTTCTTTCAATTCACAAAAGCTTTGACATTCATGCTTCTTGGGAATACATTTCTTCATTTACAAACAAAATACAATGCCACTCCTTGACTTCACTCAATGTATGTAACATCGTAAAGTCACAAAAGTTTATTCTTTGTCATCATTCCCCAACCATGTTTTTAATTATTATTATAAAGTACATTGCAAAGGATTTATGATGGCATGTACACAATATAAGAATTTAAGTTAAGATTTGTAGAATGTGTTTATGTATTTTCACACACATAATCTAAGACTATTCACATTCGACACCATAAAAAACTAAATAAATCTAATTTCAATTTATTTATAAGATTTGAATTCAAATTTAAAATTTTGAATTCAATAAATTCAAGTTGCATGTAATGTCATTGAACATTTTCATTTGAATGGAACTTAATTTTCATAAAATCAATTCATTTTTTCATCAATTTATTGTTCCTCATGTCGTGTAGAATGAAACACAAATATTAGTGTAGAAAATACCATTATGACTTGGGAATTGGTAGGCACCCCACCAAAAAACTTGAAAGTTACAACAAAGGATTCTAATTTTGGACTATGGAGTTTTTTGAAATTAGGTTCAATGAGCCCCGCCCCAATATATTCCCCTGTAGTTTATACCCTTGCCATTGTACAAATATAAATTATATTAAACCAGTGAGGTAACACTTTATGCACTTCAAAAGCCTAAGTTTTTTTTAATGTTTGGAATGGTTTTTGGGTGGTTGGGGTGGAGAGGGGGAGTGGATAGCTATTTGGATACCATGATATTCAATGGTTTTGAAACCTAACTATTGAATAATTTATTTGTTTTGACTGTTTGGTTTGGTAGCTAGATTTTGAATCATGTAATTTTTGGCATGTAAAATATTACTAATTAGAAAATAATTTATTTCACAAGTATGCAATTGGTGTACACCCCTAGTGTGATGCATAATTGAAATCTTGCACTAATATGCCCAAGTTTGAATATGGTTAAACATCAATTTAACATTTTTTCTAATGCAATCTATGGTCATCACAAGAGTTTTTTTTTGTTTGTTTTTCAATAAAAATTTGACATATTTAGTCCATAATTTTCCAAAATGTTGGCTTTTAAAAAATAATATAATTTTTGTTGAAGCCATTTAAGTACTATGGTAATCTGGATGTATGGAAAAACTTTCACATTTCTTGTGATATGAAAATAATATAATTCATTAAAGTAATATTTTTCCATCTTTTTCTTTAAGCAATTTATGAAATGGATTCAAATTTTATTACATTCAAGTGAGTCAAATTGTAAGGAAAATAAAAAGTTAAATTAATGTTTTTTTTTAAGTGCCCTCTAAAATTGAAACACAAAAACCAATGAACTTGTCACACAAAATTTGACAATTTATTTAGAAAATAACGTTTTATTTTATTTTTCATAGGGGCAACAACGTGCATCAACGCCAATTAGTTTTTTTGCAAGCAAGGGCAGGGGGAACCACAACTATAGAAATAAAGACACATAAGGTCAAATGGGAAGGATTGGTGATCAATAAAACATTTATGCCACTGTTTTTTGGAACATTAGTAAACATTAGCGGCTCTTCCTTCCTTCTATGGGCAACAAAATTTAATAGAAAATAAAAAGAATCTTTTTGGGTTTTGAACTTTTTGGTTTCATCATAAGGTTCTATCACCACGATCTTGAAAGAACTCCAGGAGAAAGGAGACAATAACTTTGGTGTAGTTGGTTCTTTAGGAATGGTAGTGGTGGTAGTGGTAACAATACATAGGTACTATAATGGATTTGGTTTTTTTTCAAATGTTTTTTTATGAAAGTAGCCAATCCATTCAAGTGGTTTTTATTTTTATTTATTTAAAAAAAAATTTTAAACATTTTTGTGTAGCGTTGTTTGTTTTAGGTTTTACATGATAGGGGACAAGGAGTGGGGATTATGATATTTTGCTATAAAGGTGTATAGGTTGTGTTGAACTTCATACAATAGCGATGATGGTGTCCAAACTATGGTGTCATTAGGGTTTGGCATTAATAGAACACCCTAACCAAAGAACCCTAAGCAATTTTCTACCTTTTTGATTTTGACCTACCTAGTTTTTGTGTGGTTGGAAACTTAGATGTTCCGTAGTTCATGATGTCTTATTGAACTTTGTAATTCCCAAATCACCCATTTGCCCTTTCACGCGCCACCATTAACATTTTTTTCACCCCACCTCCTATGCAAATCACAAAACACACACTTTTCCCCTTACTATTATAACAAACCACACAACACTTTCTAGTTTTTCCTATCATCCTCTAACCCTTCATTTGAATGCAAGGTCCCAACCCAACAATTTGCCAAACCCCCTTAATAATGCGCATGCAAGACCTTTTTCACCTTCCACTATATTAGCCCATACAATTGATCATGATCAAACCTACCAACCTACCCCCATTTCCCCAACATGTTTATAATTTTCACCCAAAGCCTCTTCCCCACATGTGGGCATCAATTTACCATTTGAAGGTTAGCCCATTGCTAATGTTATTATCAAACATCCAATTCATTTAATCCAAACCCCTATGACTATCCCAATTCAATACCCTCCCTTGCTCCCACCCCACCTTGAGTCCTTCCATTTAAGCTTTCGTTTCCCTCGATTATATAATTGCATCCCTATTGTTCTTTGACATGATGTACAAGTGGCATTGCATTTTCCACTGGATAAGTCAACACAAGACCCCAATGATGTGGATGATTGACATTCGTTCCTCTTGTTACCCCAATGATGTTTTGTTTTGCCCCCTTGTGACTAGGCAATAGGCCATTGGGAAACATGGATTTAATTTAAACGTTTTTTAGTAGGTGACTAGGAAAACCTACAAGAGGAATTTTTTTATGGGCCCAAGCTTTATTGGCAAGTTTGAACTCAGTGCCTCCTCCCCAACACGGTCTTCCAACTCATACACACCTTCTCCATTGTTTAACATTTAGACGTGTAAGAGAATACTTTCGAGTAGTTTACATTTTAGCACCATTTTCTTCTACACCCACATCTTTTGACGCCACCTCAACTCTCTTTGCTTTACATCCTGAATTAGATGGCTTCCTTCCATTTTTCTTAAAAGATTATGAATTAGACCAAGACCTCAAGCTTTCATCTAATTTTTTCAAGTTAGCATTTTAACACATGTTACAATTATTTGCAGGTGGCCCTTCTGGGATGGTTTTTGAACACTTTCGAGTTTGTTTTCACTCGGAAGATTTGCAAGTGGATTCCTATGGTTGTTTCAACTTTGTGTCCCCATGTCAAATCACACATATCTTGAGGCAACCCACCTTTTAGCCATGACCAAGCCTTCAAGTGGAGTTCACCCCATTGTTGTGGGGGAAACGTTATATTGATTCACAAGTTGTGTTTTATGCCTTCAATTTTGTGATGTTTTTGCAACACATTTTTCCCTGCACTAATTTGAAGTTACAACCAAGGGGGAATGTGAAGTTGTAATCCATGACATTAAGTGCACTTTGGACTTTCGCCCTAAACTAAGTTATTTTTCAATTGGACGTGGTGAACACTTTCAATTTGATGTCTAAAAGAATCATATTTCAAAAACTTCATGTAGCAGGTGGGGACATCATGCATTTGAGTCTCCCATGTTTTGTAGTCACTATATTCATGAAGGCGAAGTCACGATCATCCATCTACCATGGGACCCATCAAGGTGATCCTTTAGGAAAGGCATGATTCACTTTAACTCATTTTAGAGCTTTACGTTTTATAGTTAGCCAATTCCCCTCTTATTTATTTTCATTTATTGTAGATGACACTCGTATCATAGGCCCCCTTTCAATTATATCATCTGCATATGAGCACTTCTAGACCGAACTCCATGCAATAGCTTTTTCTATCCAACTTCATAAATGTGCAACATGGTCCCCTTTTGGTCTACCACTTTATTTTGACACCCCATCCCTGTTTAACACCCCATTAGAAAGAATTAGAGTCTTGGGGGTTCCACTGGGTACCACATTCCATAAAAAATGTTTGTTAAAAAATGTTCAACATATTGATCTTTTGCCAATAATGGGTGATGTTCAAATAGCCTTTGGAATTATAATTCATTACTTCATCCAATAACCATCATATTTATTACAATACACTTCCATCTTCCACCTTCAAAAATACCTTTAACTCGTAAACAGGCCTTTCTCCCAATAACTTTCAACGGCATTGGCCTCATACCAACCGCCACCATCGCCCCGATAGCTTGTTTAAGGAGTTGGGCCTTTGTAGCTTCCATCACAGTTGTTAGGTTTATGATCAATTAATGTCCCTTCCCTCTTGAAGCCTTAGCACGAATTGATAACAACTCCTTCCCTTTCTAATAACACCTAAAGGCGGCTTGCAATTTTTTATCACCCCCAACACATGTGTTTTCCTCCTTTTGGACAACCCATCATGCCCCAAGGCCAATCGCTTGGCTTATAGTTCGACTAGCCTTTCCAGCCTTTTGATTATCTTCCCTCATCTTTTTCCACAATGCTCCGAATGCAACTTAGATTACCACATCCTTCAATTGTAGTATCCTTTGATGCGTGTGCACACATCCCATCAATGCTATGGGTGTTCACTTTTTATGTTACACCCATGGCAATGAGCACATGGGAACCCATGTTGCAATTCATGACACTTTTGCTATCATTGCACAAGATGTCAGTTTCCATGTCAGACAAAAATAATTACACGTGTTTCTTTCAACCACATTCCACTCCTTTCATCAATGAGTCAACATTGTGTTCACCAAAGATGGAATTCGCACCTTAATTGACGTTGTCATTGCCGACCCAACACAAGCGGATTTACTTTGTCGATCCTACACAATTCAAAAATTTGTTGCCTTTGAAGTAATTCAAGCTAAAGAAAGGAACTATTGTGACCAAACATCCCATTGGTCAATTCCTCCCTTTAACAATTGAGGTGTTTGGATGTCTAAACAAACAAGCTAATGTGTTCTTACATGATTGTGCCAATGCTATGTGGAACTTGAAAAGGAAAAGGCCAAAGGGCCCTCCCTTTTTGTTTTGGTTACTTTTTTACATCAAAAAATTTCAATTACATTACAAAGGATGCAATCATCCTCCATCTTAAATTGGGTAGTAGCGATAGGTTTAGTTATTTCCCAACTTCCACCCTTTCAGGACGCACCCCCCATCACCATAGCTGATCTTTTACAAATAGTTGATTCCTGAGTCGAAGAGATTTTGACATCTAGTTTGTGTTAGTTTCACGTCCTATAAATTAATCCTTCTCATTTTTCTTTTTCCTTGGTACATTTTCTGGATTTGCAGTGTGTTTATAAATAAAGTTTTGTAGGGTTAACACACATGTTTTCTAATATGTAGCTTTAGTGGATAGCAATTGGGTTGGTACTTTGTTGACCCAATAGTATTAATGTAAATTTTGACTTTAGTCATGTGTTATGTATTATGATGGAATAAACCTTAAACCAAAAATGCAATGAACTTAATAGAATGACCCACCATTTGTTAAAGGGGTGACAATTGTTTTGTTCGTAGGTTTTTCTTGGGCCTATTGCAAATTAACATAACCTTTTTTTTATTGTGAATTCACATTTCAAACATTTTTATTGTGTAGGGTATTTATCCTATTGTGAATTTTATTAATTTGTTGTGTGAACCCTTAAGGTTCAAGTATTTTTCTTTTGTGATGGGCATATTTGTTTAACCCATCATAAAGAAATTAATCAAGCTTTGGAGAATCCCAAAATCAATATATTGTAGTATTCTCCTTTGGATTTTTTATATAGGTTGCAAGAGTAGAACTTGGGGCAAGGCATATGGGACAAAGTGAAGGCTACATCTTTTATATACATTGTAAGAGGAAAACATGGGGAGATGTGCAGTCAAAGTTGTCTTGTGTTTCAAATGAAGTGGCATTTTTTCTTTAGCAAAATGGCCAATTTACTTACTTCATGAGTTTGTTTATGTAACTATGTATGTCTATACATTTTTGTTAGTTTATGCGAAGCACTACAATTATAAAATTCACAAAACATAAAAATTGGTCAAGTTTTTATTTCGATAGAATGAAACCCCAAGGGAGCAAATTATTCTTAGTGTTGGTTGACAAAGTCACTAAGTTATTTACTTATGTAAAATGAAAAAAATGTTGATTTGGATATTGGTGTAGTGGTTTACAAATTTATAATCACAAATTTAAAAATATGATACAAATAAAAATACATTAAAAAATAATCTTAGAATCATGTTGGTTATTATCGTTTTTCCCATCTGAAGTTTGACCCCAAATTGTTAATGCCCCAATTCACATTATTGTAAAACAAATTAACACTCAAAGTTTTTGAAAGACCTTTTTTTTCAAATTTCAAAAAATAATATTAAAAATTTCCCAACTTGTATCCCATAGTTATGTTAACATTGACATGATGTTGTCAAATATCATGAATCTTGAACATCTATGTTTAACAACTTATCACATTTAATCATGGTTTATCCAATTCATGTACATTGAAAATAATTGAAAACTTTTAAACACAAGTATCAAAAACATTTTGTCATTGTTGACCCCACCAATGCATAAATATTTTTTGTTTTGCTCATTTTTTTCACATGGTTTTGCAATTTCAAAGGTAATTCAAATGAATGAATAAAACTATCAATTACATTTGGGTGCATGCACAAATGGGTGGACCAATTTGGGTGTCACGTAAACCAATTTTACCTTGTGGTTATTATTGCAATGCCCATGTTGCTTTATAGATTTTGAAATTTATTAAAATGAACTTGGTTTAAAGATCTTATCTTGAACATCTACACGATGCACAATATCATTTCACAAATTTTTAAAAATTGTAGAAGCCATGGACTTTTGAACTCAAAACTCATGGATTGCACCTTTGACTACCATTTATGTGGACTATAATACGGTCCATTGATTAATGGGGTGTGTGTTAGGGACTTGAAATTAATAAGATATCATAATAAGGAAGCTAAAGGTAATTTTAAAAAAATTAATTAATTTTAGCATTATACTTATGGACTTTTGAATGGGCTAATTAGGAACATTTTTTTTATAAGTCCATATCATATTGGAGGAAGAGGTGTTTTATGGTATTTTTGCTTACATGTTTAAAAAAAAGAAATTATAAATGAAACATTAATGACATGAAAAATATATGGAAGAAATCAATGTAAACTAATTGTACTGTTCAAAATCTAATTAGGATTTTGAATAAATAGAGACTTTGGTTTTGTGACAAATTGTTCCACCCATTTGTGCACCCACCCATTTGAAAAATAATTATTTACCTTAAACATAAAAATCTTCAATTGTTTGCACAAACAAGATGAACAATTTTTCACATATTTATATTAATACTACATGAGGTATGAAAGGTTTGAGAGGTCCTTCTCTTTTAGGCCTAACCACTTTCTTGAGATAATGGGATTCAATAATTTTTCGAAAGATGTAAGCATGTGCAATTTTAAGTTGGTTATCTTTCAACTTCTAGAGAGTACAGACACTTCACCCCTTACCATTTTTAATATTCTATATGTTATAAATGGTTGAAAATGACTTATGATTTAATTTTATGTTATTTAGATGTAGAACTTATAAGTGAATAATTCAAGTCCTTGTCCTTTCCCCCCACTACTTTTGTTTACTTTTTGTTGTTATCATTGTTTCCCCCTTTTATGTTCACCTTTGAATGAAGACTTATAAGTTTATATCAATTCAAATAATATTAAAATCACCTAACCACACCATGTGATTCCATAATGTTTTACAATTTTTAAAACTTTAAAATAAAAATATGTATAACATTCTAGATAAAAAAGAAGAGGTTATGTGAAGTTTTTGAATTTAAGAGGTGAAGGTAAAGGTTATAGAATTTTTTTGGGATGTTATGTACAATACTTACCTAACCTTCAAATGCATTCCACAAATCCCAACATGTTTTTATGGTATGAACCTTTAGACCTTTAAAAGAGTAAAAAAAGAAATTGAAAAATTATTTATGAATGATTTCCTTCTAAAGGAAGAGGATATTCATAAGTAGCCAAAGCAAAACAACATTTCCATACCCCCAACAATAAGTCCATATATGGCCTCCAAAAACTCATCCATTTTCCCTCCAAACCATTTTTCCAATATGAGATAATAGGTTTTTTCAAAAATATTAAAACTTGTGCATTATTGTCTTTCTTTGTAAAACTTAATACCCTTATATAGGTAATTCAATGTGTGTTAGAATTGTAGCTAGCTTGACCTATAACTTCAATGCATATGCAAGAACATGTCAATATCTATATAAGATGCAAGAAATTAATTGATTATGTTATGTCAACATTTATCTCAAGTAAAACAAACTATTGATTTGAGATTGTAGTATTTTGTAATAAGTATAGTGAAAATGAGTTATCTTGATTGTGTATGGTTCACATTTGTTTGGGACATTCTAGACATGGAAAAAAAAGTTAAAAAGTTCAATGTTGATTTCATCTTTGCACAATGATGATTTATTGATATGTGTGCCACAAAAAAATAATAATAACAAGATAACAAACACATTTAAAAATATATACACATATTTGAGTTTTGTGGATTGTGAATTTAAAAACTTACCATATTTTTAAAAGGCAAGATTTATTGTGAAATTGCTCACATAGAAATCCTAGTTTATGAAATTGAAATCATAATTGAAAACATAAATGCTTGAAAGCCATCATTGTTATTACTAATGAAAGATGAAACATATATTACAATAGATTTGCAAACATTTAATGAATAGTTGTTACACCATAACATGAAAATAAGTGGCAAACATGATGAATGCAATGTGCAAATGTGTGCCAACACTTGAAACAAATGAAAGAAGAAAAACAAGTAAAATTTAAATATTTTAAAACCTTTGCTTCAAACATTAATCTTTATTTTTACAAACTTCCAAAACAAAAAAAAAGAATTAACATCAAAAGAAACATCAACATTCTGAGTGGAGCAAGTGGAGCAAAAGTCGAACTTGAAAGAGTAGCATGAGTGGAAGAATAATAAGAAGGCAAACATCTATTCTGAACGTCTTTGAAACAACATGAACATGATGAATGAGAATAAAATTTGAACAAAAATGAATGTGAGAACATTAAACAATATAATAGCACCAAGCATGGCAAATGGAAGCATTGTTGAAATGACATTGAAGTGAATTTAAACACATGACAACCATTAACACTTGTAGCAAATTCAAGGAGACGAGGCTTCATGCATAACATTGATGTAAACTTGAACATAAAAACAACAGATGACTATTAACACTTGTAACAAATTCAAAGACATAAGACTTTGAGCATGACATTGATGTCAACTTGAACATAAAAAACATGATGACCATTAACACTTGTAGCAAATTCAAGAAGATCAAGCTTCAAGCATGACATTGATATAAACTTGAACGTAAAAACAACATGACAACCACAACACTTGTAGCAAATTCAAGGAGAAAATGCTTAGAGCAAAGTGAAACAAGAGGTGTGTCACATTGTGGCCTTGCAATTCACATTAAAAAATATCTTAAGGCAAAAGAGAAATTATGAAAACTCAAATATTTCACCATGCAAAGATATAATCTTTAAAAAAAATCTAAAAGAAACCAAAATCCTTCAAGATATTATAACTTTATAACTAATCTCAAGTTTCAACACAAGCCAAAATATCGTCTTTCAAAAATCCTTATATAAGAGTTGACATATTACGTAGGGGCCAAAATCCCTTAAAGCTACTATACTCTATAATGAATCTAAACACAATATCCTTGCCTTGGAGGGCAAGGCCAACAAACATAGTGATGGCAATGAGTTAGTATGCAGGCAAGAAAGCAAAAACAAAAGAAAAAAAAAGAAAAGAAAAACCCCTTGAGCAAAACTTTAAGAAGTAATTTTGTTTTAAGCTACCACCCATTGACAAGCATGGTTTTTTTTCTGCTGCCCTGCCCGGCATTATCCCAAAAGGGATTGGTAGCTAGTGCCCGAGGGGAGTGGTAAGGCGGCGCGACTTGGTCCGCGGCCAGACGCGCAACTTAGGGTTTGGCGCTCCTCTGGTTTGCATCCGTCCCTCGCCCATTGCACGCGTGGAGACAGACGGGAAGAGCGAGCGAAAGGGAGGGAGAAAAAAAGAACAACGCACGTGGAGTTAAGGGAGAGGGGGGGAAGTACGGAAGGAAGCAGACACATCAGGAGGTTGATGGATGAGATGAGCAGGAGACCACAAAGTCCATGGAGAGTTTGGCACAACTGAGCGTGTTGTGCGAGCGTTTGTACGCATCGCAGGATTCCGAGGAGCGAGCGCTCGCGGAGACGACCTTGGCGTGCTTCTCTCTAAATACAGAATATATCTCGCAGTGCCAATATATTCTTGATAACTCGTCGTCGCCGTACACGCAGTTCCTGGCCAGCTCCAGCCTGGTAAAGCAGGTTACGGAGCATGCATTGTCGCTGCAGCTACGATTGGATATCCGGAGCTATGTGGTGGGATACCTGGCTTCAAAGGGGCAGGAGTTGCAGCCGTTCGTTACCACAAGCTTGATCCAATTGCTATGCCGCATCACGAAGCTCGGATGGTACGAAGACGATCAGTTCCGAGACATTGTGAAGGAGGCCATGAAGTTCTTGACGCATGCCACCGTAGAGCATTTCCTCATTGGCTTGAAGATCCTCAACCAGCTGGTTGTTGAAATGAATCAAGTGAACCCCGGTATGTCGCTGACGCAGCACAGGAAGACGGCTTGCAGCTTCAGGGACTTGACCCTGTTCCAGATTTTCCAAATCTCCTTCACTTCGTTGCAGCAGTTACAAATCGACACAGCCGACGAGCGACTGAGGGAGCAGGCCATCACACTTACCTTAAAATGCTTATCGTTTGATTTTGTCGGCACGTCGCTGGACGAAAGCTCAGAGGATTTGGGTACAATTCAGATTCCTTCTTCGTGGCGGCCTGTACTGGAAGACACCTCTACAATGCAGCTCTTCTTTGACTACTACGCTTGCACCAGACCTCCCCTGTCCAACGTCGCTTTGGAGTGTCTGGTCAGGCTCGCATCCGTGCGGAGGTCGCTTTTCTCTACTGAGGTGGAACGTTCCAAGTTCTTATCCCATTTGATGAGCGGCACCCGGGAGATTTTGCGCACGCAACACGGTCTGTCAAAGCACGAGAATTATCATGAGTATTGCCGACTTCTTGGCCGATTGAAGACCAATTACCAGCTCTCGGAACTGGTGAGCGTTGAGAATTATGCAGATTGGATTCGACTTGTGTCTGAATTCACCATCCAGTCCTTGCAGTCATGGCAATGGGCCAGTGGCAGTGTGTGTTATTTGCTGGGACTCTGGTCTCGCCTTGTATCATCCTTGCCTTATTTGAAAAGTGAATCACCAAGCCTTCTTGACACCTTTGTCCCTAAGATCACACAAGCTTACATCACCTCACGCCTCGACTCTGTCAAGGCAGTCATTCAAAACAACATCAGTGAAGACCCCCTGGATAATGAAGAGCATTTACAGGATCAGCTCGATAGCCTCCCTTATCTCTGCCGCTTTCAATATGAGAAGACCAGCAATTACATAACCAATCTCTTGGAGCCCATTCTGCAGGTATTCTTGTTATTCCCCATCCTGTAACGCTAAACCCATTTTCTATCACACTACTACCTTGTCTATCGTGGTCTTCTTCTTTGTAGTGGCATGTACTATTACCATACATCCAAGCATTTTATTCACAGACCGCTGTCATTTAACCCTTCGGAGCACATCTTGTGGGGGTCACGACTTTTATGATTGCAAGGACATTTTGACCCCAAAGTAAGGTGGGAGGATTTCCAAGGGTTTTGAACATTTGGGATACTACAAGGCAAATCAGGTTTCTACTATGGATGATAAAGCCATGGGGATTGTCTTCTTGAGCTGTTTGTTACAGTGATGCCTGGTTGACACAGCTTCCCACTATGTTTAAGGAATTAGTGGAATGATTGTTGCTGAATGAAAAGCCTAGAAGATGCTTGTTCTTTTAGTCTTCTCTGTTTGTTAAGTAGTGAGGCCTCTCAGAAGAAGAATATTGGGTTTTGAATTTTATTCCTCAGTCTCTAATTGTCTAGCAATTTCTGCAAATTGCTAACTGCTGTCTTCATTAGTGGGTTGACTGTAATTAACAAGAGTAAATTTTTTTTGTTGCAGGCATACACTGAAGCAGCAAGACTGCAGACAGGAGTAGACAACAAGCAGCTCCAGGCTATGGAGGGGCAGCTCACATGGCTGGTTCATATTGTGGGTGCCATCATCAGGGGACGACCAACCTCCAGCAGCAGTGCAGAATCTCAAGAGGTGATTGACGGAGAACTTGCTGCTCGCATCTTCCAGCTCATCCAAGTCACTGACACAGGCTCCCATGTGCAT
>Ga0116231_10002633_pt1 | contig 37526 bp, 33 predicted proteins | sample S1TSphgellanicum_2_FD_89695 | JGI IMG/M metagenome (GOLD analysis project Ga0116231, IMG submission 89695) | Host-associated microbial communities from peat moss isolated from Minnesota, USA - S1T2_Fd - Sphagnum magellanicum MG | ecosystem: Host-associated > Plants > Peat moss > Unclassified...
CTCGATGGCGATTGCCGCCCTGGCCGTCCGGATCTCCTGCGTGGCACCATGGCGCTGTTTCAAGGCAACGGTGGCGGCGGCCTGTCGCAGCGCATCCTTGCTGTAGTACAAATGCATCTTGCCTGGAACGGCGTGGTGGAAGGCGAGCTTGTGCCGCTCCAGCAGTGTGTGCATCGCCTGGTTCGACTCGAGGGCGAGCGCCAGAACCCGGCAGGTGTTTCGCTCGAACCGGGCGGCGGTCATGTTGCGCAGAAAAGCGGCCAGCCAGACATACAGGCCGGGGTCGGGCGATAGTCTCAATCGAAACAGCGGGTCCAGCCCCAGCGCCAGGGAAGGCAGCTTCGCGAGCAGTGCGGGGGATGCCAGCGCGTCCGCGTAGGCATAGCTGAGCTGCGCGCCGTTGGCGAAGGACGCGCCGCGCCCTGGTTCGGGGGCCTGGTCGATGATGCAGACCGAAGCGCCGCGGCTTGCCAGCGCATAGGCGGTCGCCACGCCCACGACGCCGGCGCCGACGACGATCGCCTCATAGGCGTCGGGGATTCCATGGCTCATGAGGCCGAGTCTGGCATTCTGGGCTGGCGATACAGCCTGGCTGCCTCGACAAAGGCTTGCAGGATCGCGCCGTCGGCGGAACTGACGCCATATTCGGGATGCCATTGCAGGCCATAGCAGAAGCGGTATCCGGGAATTTCGATGGCTTCGATAATCCCGTCGGGTGCCACGGCGGCAATGCGGAAACCCGGCGCCGACCGCACGGCCTGGTGGTGCACGCTATTGACGCGCGCCGATGCAACGCCGGCGATGGCGCCAAGGGCGCAGCCGGGCGTGAAAATCACGGCATGCTGCCCCTGCGCGGGCGTATCCGCTGCCATGTGATCCAAGGCGTGCGGCCCTTCATCGGGGATATGCTCGATCATGGAGGCGCCGTGCATCACCCCGAGCAACTGCATGCCGTTGCAAACGCCGAGCACCGGCATATCGCGTTTCAAAGCCGCTTCGATCAGCGCGCGCTCGGCGAGGCTGCGGTCCTGCTTCAGGACTGCGTTCTCCCGGCCGGGCTGGCCGCCATACCAGTCAGGCGGAAGGTCGAAACGCCCGCCCGTGACCAGCAGGCCGTCGATCATCGCAACAGTATCCTCCGCGCGTTCCACATCGTAAGGGAGGATCACCGCCCTGGCCCCTGCGACGGAGAGCGCGTCCACATAGTTGCGGCGAACCATGTAGGCGGGTTCGTCGCGCTCTTCGGGATGGGCGGCGGTGTCGGCGGTGATCCCGATCACCGGCGTGTCGGTCGTTAGCATGGGGGAAGGAAGGCCTTCTTTTTTGAAAAAAAGAAGCAAAAAACTTTTATCCCCTGCGGTCCGCGCCAGCGGCAACACACGCGCAAGAATGCAAAAGTTTTTTGGTTCTTTTTTTCAAAAAAGAACATCTCTTCCTTCTCCCGCCAACCGCTCAAAAAGCCTGCCGCAAGGTCAGCCCCACAGTCAGCGGCGGCGCAACCTTATATTCGGCGTAATTATGCGAGCGGGCAGGCAAGATATCCTCGATCTCAAAACTGTTGGTCAGGTTGCGAACGAAAAGCTCCAGTTCCGTCGAACCCTTGTGGCCCGCCAGAGAGAGATTGACATTGGTGTAGGCTGGCCGGTGGTAGATCGAACCCGAATAGCCGTAGTTGGTGTCCGTTCCGTCCTGGTATTGAACATCCACCCGGCCTCTGATCCCCATATTGTCGCCGAGCGCGATATTATCCTCAGCGCTGATGTCGGCCTGCCATGGCGGCGTATTGACCAGTCTTTGTCCGACGGAAATATCGACCGAGTTCGCGTAGCCGGCATTGAATGCAGTAAATCGCGCATCGTTGAAGCTGCCGCTGGCGGAGAGTGTCAGGCCGGCGAGCAGCGCCAGCCTGAGCTCGGCCTCCCCGCCGTAGATGCGGGCGCTGCCGAAATTGCCGACGAAGGAGCCGCAGGTCGAGTTCACCGCCTGCTGTATGTTGGTCCAGTCAATGCGGTAGGCATCGGCATTGAAGGTCAGCCGATGGTCCGGGCTCTGGGTCTTGGTGCCGATTTCATAGTTCCATAGCGTATCGGGCTGGAACGATTGGTCGAACACGCTCTGATAGCTGCAGGTGGCGCCGGGACCCGCGGGCACGAGCGGCGGGTTGACGCCGCCGAGCCGGAACCCGCGGCTGGCCGTTGCATAGAACGAAACCGTGGGCTCGGCCTTGTAGTCGATATTGAAGCGCGGGTTGAACCCCGACTTGCCGGCCGACACGCCCGCTACGTTGTCAACGGTGGGATCTCCGGTGATGCCGCCTTCACTGTAGGCGTAATGCTGATTGTAGTAGAAATACCGGCCGCCGGCGGAGATCGACAAGGCCGGGGTGATCTTGAAGGTTCCATCGGCGAAGCCGGCAATCTGCTGGTCCGTGGACGGGATGATGTCGTAGAAAATCATGTTCGTCCCGGCGCCGGGTTCCAGGAAATTGGCAAAGCCCGTGCCGGTGAGATATTGCTGCTCGTTGATGTCCGTATGCTCGTAGAACACGCCGGCGGTCCAGCTCAGCCGGCCGGAATGATCCGACGACAGCCGGATTTCCTGCACGAAGGATTTGTACGTCTTGGGCAGGTAGCTGGTCTCCGGTATGACGCTGTCGGGCGTGCCGCCGTCGGCCAGGTACTGGCGCTCGGCCTCGCCGGAAAAATCCTGGTAATTGATCGCACTTTTGTCGAGCCAGGAGCTGGAGGAGGTGAGGGTGGCAAAGCCCAGCGACCGCTCGATTTTCAGGTTGCCGACGACGAACCGCTCGACGTTCTTGGAGCGGAACAGGCCGTAATACTCATCGTGCGGCAAATTGCTGTCGCTATAGGGATAGCCGTCGTCGATGTTGCGCTGGTAGTACACCGAAGGGGTGATCGTCCAGTCGTCCGGCGTCCAGGCGATGGCCAGCCGCGTGCTGGTGAGATCGGCGGTGTTGTCGTTCTTCTGGCCGATGGGATCGCCGGGGCTGGTCGAGAAATAGCCATCCTTGGGAACCACGCGCGTGACGTAGCCCGAATCGTGCACCTCCGATACGAACAGGCGCGCCGCCAGATCAGGCGACAGGGGGACGTTGACAACCGCCTTGCCATCATAGCCAAGGCCGCTGCCGCCATCAGTCACCGAGCTGCCGAGCTCGACCTTCCCGGAGAAGGCGTTGGGATTGGGCGCATTGGGTATGACCCGGATCGTGCCGCCCATGGAACTCGCGCCATAGAGCGTGCCTTGCGGTCCGCGCAGCGCCTCGACGCGCGCGACATCGAAGAAATCGATGTCCGGCGCGCCCGAATACCCGTCGGAGCGCAAGTCGAACGGCGTTTCGTCGAGATAGTAGGAGACGGCTGGCGAAAGCCCATAGCCGGTATTGATGCCGCGCATGATGATCTGGCTCTCGCCAGGCACGAGCGCATGGATGGCCAGGCTGGGCACGAGCTTCGCGAGGTCTTGGTTGCCAGTGACATGGCCTTCGACCAGTTGCTTGTTGCTGATGGCCGTGATGGCGATGGGAATATCCTGCAAGCGCTCGCGCCGCTTCTGTGATGTGACGACGATTTCCTCCAGCTTGGTCCCGGCGGGGTGCGCCGCGGGCGCAGTCTGCGTAGATGTAGTCTGGGTGGATGCAGTCTGGGCGCCAGCAGTCTGCGCGAAAGCGACGAGCGCGATGGCGCTCGAATATTTTAACAAAAGACGTCCGCTCATCAATGTGCCCCCTCAATAAAACGAAGTAACAGAGTTACCCCATCCGGCGCCGGATACAGTATCACGGCCCGCGTTGCTGTATCCGCGTGCACAAGCATTTCCCTGAACCGACGTATCGACGGTGAGCCGACCGTCAGTATTTGTTTTGCTGCGGATTTCGTCCGCACCACGTCATGATAGTTTCACATGGATCATGACACTTATTGTCCAAATCGGACAATCTTGAGAACAGCTCGGACGCGAACCACCGTCCCACGACGCCTCAGTCGTAGGGTGGGCTTCAGCCCGCCATCTAGCGGCCGGCGGGGGCGGTGGGCTGAAGCCCACCCTACGAAGGCGGCCGCGGCTGCGGCGTGACAACGGTCAATGTTGAGTTGTTCTGGTATCAGGCGCGGCTTACGCCCTGGCGCGCCTCAAGGCGCCCGGCGTCTCGCCGAATTCGCTGCGGAACTGGCGGATGAAATGGGCGCAGTCGGCAAAGCCGGTGCGTAGCGCCACCTCGGTCACGGTCTCGTTGGAATTCTGCAGCAGCCAGCGGGCGTAGCGGAGCCGCGTCAGCCGGATATAGGCCGTGGGCGGGCAGCCGAATTCCGCCTGGAACAGCCGGCCGAGTTGCCGTTCGCTGAGGCCAACCTGTGCCGCCAGCCAGGCCGGCGAGATGGGTTCGCGCAACGAGCGCTCAAGCAGAAAGACCGCCCGGCGCAGCCGCGGATCGGCAACCCGCGTGTAGCCGATCGCCTGGGATGCCGGCACATTGGCCGTGTCCGCCTTGTTCGGCACCGACATCTGATAGACTGTCTTGGTCGCGCGCTCCTGCCCGCAGTGGCGGCCGATCAGGTGGGTGGCCAGGCTGATGATCGAAATCCCGCCGGCGCAACTCAACCGGTCGCCATCGTCGATGAAGTCGAGATTGGTCAGCGCGTGCACGCGCGGAAATTCAGCGCGGAACTCGTCGAAATGATACGGATGAATGCAGGTGCGCCGGCCATCCAGATGGCCCTGCCGTGCGAGGACGAAGGTGCCTGTACAGATTGCGATGAGCGGCACGCCTGCCTTCGCCACCTTGTCGATGTAAGCCGGCCCATCCGGCGGCACCTGGTCCATGCTCCGCAGCAATCCGCCGATGACCCCCACATAATCGAATTTTTGCGGATCGCCATACTCGGCATCGCAAGCGACCTCGACGCCGCAACTTGCACGCACGCGCGCGCCTTTGCGCGGCCCGATGATGGTCCACGAACAGCGAAGCTTTTGCGAATTGTCGCCGAAGTCGGCGGCATGGCGGAGTGCGTCAAAAAAGCCCGCAAGCGAAAGCAGCGGGAAATCCGGCCACAGCACCAGCCCCACATTAAGGTCATGTGTCGATGCCCGGACTACGCCATTTCGGCCGTCAGCCTGGTCAATGAGCTCGACGATCTCACGGCCCGAAGCCGATCCTGACCCGGGTCGCGCAACAGATCTGGCGGCTTTGGCGCGTATCATCTTAGCTCGACGTCCCGCATTTCTTGGCTAGGCCTGTGCTGTCAAATAGCCCGTCAGATATCCTCTGACGCGACGAACTTTAGCGCGTTTTTTGAAGGTAGCAGGATTCAGCCGAACGGTCCTGCTTTGGTGCAATGGTTTTTCCACGCGACCAGTAGAGCACCTCGATCCCACCATCCGATTCACACAAGTTCGCCCATGATTTGACTCCAATACTTGATTTGGCAGAAGTCGTGCATGCTGCGTCGCATGGCGAGCGGGCCGGCTTTGCGGTAGTATTCTGTCCAGCCGCCGAGGGGTTCCCTGACCCAGGCGCCGAATGCGAAGGTGCCAAGACGTGCGGGTTTCATTGGCGTGCCGTGGCGCCGCTGAGTTTGGCAGATAATGTCGCGAGCGGTGGCTGATCGGTTTTGCCGTCGCTGGCTTGCACCAGTAGAATGAGGGTCACCGAGGCTGTCACCACGGCAGAGGTGAAGCGCATCAATGCCTCCGGAGAGCCAATCTCCGCATCCTATAGATCAAACCCGCCAGTCTTGAGCATTCGGAACAATTGCTCTATCGCCCAGCCGCGGCGATAGCTGTTCAGTATCCAGCTTGCCTGGTCGAGGCTGTACACCGAATGCCTGGTCAGCAGCCGCCAACGGATCGGCATCTCTTCGCCCCATACCGTCGCGCCTCAGCTGCCGGATGCGCGTCTACATTTCAAAAGGCGTTCCAGTGGACGACGGCGTTGAGTGCGAGGCATAGAGACGCTTCCAAAGTGCCGGCAGACTTCGTTCGTCGCCTTCTATCGTAGCTCCGCTACGACAGACGGACTTTTTCCAAATCGACAGTGGACTCTCACGGTCGTGATGGGCGCTTGGAAGCCGCGCGAGAGTCGGGACGGGCCCGCTTACGGCGTCCACGAAACGGTCCAACCGCCGCCGCCGCTACAGCACGCCGGTGAGTGGATGGCCGTCGAACAGGTCGCCGAACTCCAGATACTCGCCGAGCACATCGAAGGATTTGTGGCGCCCGAGGCGCTTGAGCTTGGCGGGGTGGATGCCGCGATCCATGCCGGTGCTCAGCGCGCCGCGCTTGAGGCTGTGGCCGGCGAGGTCGCGCCGGGCAAAACCGGCCGCGACGGCGCGCGCCTGAACGATGTCGGCGATCGAGCGGGTGGTGAGCGCCGCTTTGCCAATCTGCGGGAGGGGAGGGGGGACGTCCACGGCGGACTGTCCCGCGTTCCCGCGGTCTGCCGGCACCTCGCCTCCGGTTGGCCGCTTGCCGCGGCCTCGCGCCGGGAGCCAGATTCGCCGGAATACCGGACCGTCGGTGATACCGGCGGCGGCAAGCCAGGCGTTCAGCGCGCGCACCGGGCACAACTCGGTCTGGCCGTAGGGCAGGGGAACGAGGGCGGAGTCCGTTTGCGATCCCTTGGTCTGCGGCATGGTCAGCCGCAAGCCGCGGTCGGTCTTTTCCAGCCGCTCGACGCGGATGGACGCCAGCTCCGAGCGGCGCAGCGCGCCGGCGAAGCCGACCAGGAGCAGGGCGCGGTCGCGCTTGCCGCGCAGGTCATCCTGGATCGGCGCCAGCAGCTGCTGGATGATCACGGCCGTGGCGGCGACCTTCTTCTCCGGTGATTGGCCTTTGGCAGCCGCGTCGCGGCGGATGCCGGCGACAGTCTCCGAGACACAGGCGTCGTCGGTCGGCACCGGGCAGCCGGCGGCGCGGTGCAGGTAGCGGATCGCGGCCCGGCGCAGATCGATGGTGTTGGGCGTCATCTCCCGCCGGCGCTCGGCCGCCAGAAAGGCAGCCACGTCTTCGCCGCACGCGGGCAGGGGAGGGAGGTCACGTTTCGCGCACCAATCGCACCAGGCGCGCACCGCCGAGCGGTAGGCCTCGCGCGTGTTTTTCGCTTTCGCCATGCGTTGGTAGGCCTGGGCGGCGGCGCGTTCGGCGCCGAGCGTGCCGTCCATCTCAGGCTCGGCGGTCTCGACGGCATCGTCGAACCAGGCGCGGACCGATTTGGCGTCGGCGCCGATGGGGGCAGGGGGGAGGAGGCGCGCAGGGGGGATCACCGTCAGCGCCCCGGTTGCGGTCGCGCGCGGTGTGCCGGCCTGGCCGTCCGTGGCGCGCGCCGTGGGCTCGGTCATCGGGCACCGCAGGCGTGCGCGCGGGTTTTCAGCCGCTTGCGTGGCGCGGTCGTCGGGGTAAGCTCTTCCAAGCGATTACCTGGATCGGCTGTGATCGCCGATGGCCCTGGCGCATCGTGTCGCCCCGGCCATGCCGCGTGAAGCATCCGATGGCCTGCCAAGCGGGCCGACGCGGAGTGGCGTCTCTGATGCGGTCTCTCGCCGCGCGGACGACGTGACCGGTTGCTCGGGCGGGCCGGTTTGCAACGAACCAGGGGCATTTTTGTCGCGATCGGGGGCACGAAAATGCGTTTCGCACGCCTATCCCAAAAAAGCAATCTACTTCCCACAAGAAAAATTATGGGAAGTAGGTGGCGGGGCAGGGGGCTTGGCGGGGCCTCCGAAAAAATAAAAAGCTTCTTTGAGATTAAAGCCTAATACGAGTAAGCTCGTGTGCAACATTTTGATCCGTCGTATCCGTCCCAGACCGCTGGCGCCCCGTTTCGTGCTGCCACACGCGACCGGACAGCGCGCGCCAATTTGCCAACGGCCCATTGGCAAATTAGGGCGGCCCAACCCGGCCGCCCGCCGCGCGCTCAATGCCAACTGCGGCGGCTGCGGTCCGTGGCCACTGCGACCATGACCGCCCCTCCCGTCCCCGCCGACTATCCCGCCTGGCTCGCCGGTCTGAAAACCCGGATTCGCGAGACGCGGCTCCGCGCCGCCCTCGCCGTCAACAGCGAACTCATGGCCTCTACTGGCGCATCGGCCGCGACATCCTGGAGCGGCAAGCCGAGCAGGGCTGGGGCAGCAAGATCGTCGACCGGCTCTAGAGCGAGCCCAGACTCGCAAAAGTTTTGCGGTGCTTTCTTTTCGAAAATAACATCTTCCTTGTCTTTTTCTTTCACGTATGGCCTTCCCTCTCCCCCATGAACCCCGCCGATCCCCGCCTCTGTCCCTGCGGCAGCGGCCTGAGCCGCCCGCGCTGCTGCGCCCTCGATCTCACCAGCCTGGGGGCGACCCTGGCCTATCGCCACCTGGCGCCGCTGGAGGCGCAGGCGTTGAAGGCGCAGCAGGACGGCGACAGCGAGACCGCCGAGCGTCTGGCGCTCGATGTGCTGGAGCTGGCGCCGGGGCGCGTCGGCGCGCTGGAGGTGCTGTATCAGATCCGCCGCGCGGCCGGGCCGCAGAGTGCCGCGGAGGCGCTGGTGCGGCGCATGGTGGCGCTGGAGCCGAATCATTTCTGGGCGGTCAACCAGTTGGCGCTGCTGCTGCTGGGCAAGGGCGATATCGCCGGCGCGGAGCAATATGCCCGCCATGCGGTGCGCATCGCGCCGGACCAGGCGCAGGCGCATTATCTGATGGGCATGGCGCTGACCGAGGCGTACCGGCCCGCGGTGGCGGAATACCATTATCATCGCGCGCTGGCGCTGGCCGGCGCGCGGGACCCGGTGGTGCTGGCGAATTTCGCGCTGTGCCTGAAGACGCAGGGCAAGATGGAACAGGCCCGCGCGCTGTATCAGGAGAGTCTGGCGGCCGCGCCCGATGCGCTGCACACGCTGCTGGGGCTCGCGCGGCTGGAGGAGGCGGACCGCAAGCTCGACGCGGCGATGGCGCTGCTCGACCGGGCGGCGGCGCTCAATCCGGGCAATCCGGCGGTGGATCTGCTGCGCGCGGTGGTGCTGGGGCGGCAGAAGCGGGCGGCCGAGGCGGTGGCGCTGCTCGGCGACATGGCGGCGCGCGGAGGGGCGCAGTTGGGGCCGGCGGATGTGCTGGAGAAGGGCCGCCTGCTGGACCAGATGGGCCGCTACCCCGAGGCGTTCGCGGCGTTCGTCGAAGGCAAGGCGCTGTTGCGGCAAATGACCGGTGTCGAATATCGGGCGGACTTGGCCGAGAACGCGGCGATGCGGCTGCGGGGGTTTTTCACCGCCAGGCGGCTGGCAACGCTGCCGCGCGCCGGCGTGCGGCGCGATGTGGCGCAACCCGTATTCGTGCTGGGGTTTCCGCGCTCCGGCACCACACTTGCCGAACAGACGCTGACCGCTCATCCGCGCATCGCGGCGGGCGACGAATTGCCGATCGTGCATGAAATCACCGAGCTGATGCCGCGCATGCTCAACTCGCCGCTGGGCTATCCGGAGGCGCTGTCGGAATTATGGATGGGCGACCACCGCGAGGATCTGGACAATCTGCGCGACCATTATTTCCGCCGCGTCGCGCAGTTGGGGATCGTGTCGCCGGGGGCGGCGTGGTTCACCGACAAGATGCCGCTGAACGAAATGCATCTGGGGCTGATCGCGCTGCTGTTTCCCAGCGCGCCGCTGATCCATGTGGTGCGGCATCCGCTGGATGTGGTGCTGTCGGTGTTTTCGAATCTGCTGACGCATGGCTACTGCTGCGCCTATGCGCTGGAGAGTGCCGCGCGGCATTATGTGCTGGTGAGCGATCTGGTGGAGCAGTACCGGCAGGAGATGGAGCTGCGGTATTTGCGTCTGCGCTATGAGGATATGGTGGACGACCAGGAGGCCCAGGTGCGTCGGCTGCTGGGCTTCATCGGCGAGGAATTCGATGCGCGCTGCCTGGCGTTTCACGAAAACCGGCGCTATGCGCGCACGGCGAGCTATGCCCAGGTTTCCGAGCGGCTGTATGACCGGTCGCGGTATCGCTACCGGCATTATTTGTCCGAGCTGGCGCCGGCGGTGGAGATTTTGGCGCCGGTGATCGAGCGACTGGGGTATTCGGTGTAGAGACCGCCCCCGCTCGGCCCATCGTTTGGCGCCGGGGAAGCGGGTGACGACAGAAAGCAGTTCTTTTTTGGAAAAAAGAACCAAAAAACTTTTACGAGTCTGGGCTTGCTCTCACAGGAGCGGTCGAAGCCCAAACGATCGGAAGTTTTTTGCCTTTTTTAAAAACAAGGCCTTGTTGGCGGGCCACGCTCGATGAAGATGAGCATTATGTCTACGCCATAGCCCTATGATTGCCTCATGTCTCTCGCCCCAATATGGACTGTCCGGGCTAGATACTCAGCGTCTCCATTCTCTTCACCAGCGCCTTGCTCGCGGCTACAACATCTTGTGTCGTCGTGGCCACGTTCGCCGGATGCAGACCGACGCGCGCGCAGGTCAGCAAACTCTCTTGCGCAACTACGATGGGGTCGCCGCCATTCGTATCCAGAACGGCGGGGTCATTACTCGCCCGATGAAGGCGATCGGCTTGAAGACGGCGGAAATCCTGGATGTGCTGAACACGGTCGAGCCAGTCCGAAATGCAGTCCTGCACTGGGCCGGATGAAGCGGAATGTAGGCTGCGGAACTTGTCCGCCTGGGCTTTGGCTGCCGTGATGTTCGTCTCCACTGCATCGCGGCTTGCGGCGCAGTGTCTGCGCACCGCGTTCTCCAGGGCGATGATTTGGTGGCGACAGAGCAGGTGATAGCGTGCTTGCCGGACGAGGTTCTTGGCGGCGGCGCGGCCAGCCAGACCTGCAGCGGGTGCGAGGACGATCAGCCACGGCCCCGCCAGCCCGACCAGTGCAACGGCGGCGACCTTTCCTGCAACAATGTTGCCCAGATGACTAGCGGCGGCACTGCTGGCAAGACTGGACGCTTTCAGAAAGCTATCCTTATCTTTGTTCAGCCACATGTGGACGGCTTGAGCGGCCGACTTTGCGTACACACAGGCTTCCCAGATTTCGCCCAAGCCGTCAGAGGTTGGGACCAAGCCGTCTAGCCCGCCGGCATCAATGCCGCTCAGCATGCACGCGAGAGGATGTTGGACTGCATTGCCGACCTTGTCGAAGATATCTTGGGCCATGAACGTGAGGCGGTCGAACCTGGTTGGCGGCTTGTCCCGGGGATCGTGAACTGCGGACAGGACGCCGTTCCCGGGGATCGTGAACTGCGGACAGGACGCCGTTTAAGAAAAAGGCGCTCCCGTCCTCATCCCCGCAGATCGACGCCTCGCACCCCTGCGCATCGAAAAGGTAGGTCACGACCCGTTGGAGAAGATAGGACCTGGCGAGACCGATGATCTGATTGCCGTCAAAGTCGTATGTCGAGGCCATGACGACGCTGGCGGCAGAGCGCCGAATATCCTCAGACAGGCCTAATCTTTTCGGCAGCTGTCCGGCGGCTCCCAGAAGATCGGACATGCGATGAAATTCGGTCACATTGGCGTCTGCCAGCGCTTCTGGCTCGACCCTAGCCCAACGGAACAGTGCCTCGCCGAGCGTCAACGTTTCCGTGCCTATTGCGCCCCCTGCCAGCAATCTGGCTGCCCTTCGCCCTGTCGTGTCCCCCGGAATGAGCGGCTTTCGAAGTGCCTCCTTGGGAGGCAATCCATCCAGCGCCGCGAGTGCCTCAGGTGGTAACATGGCTCACCAGACGGGCGGAGAACGACGGGCCAAGTGCCGGAAAGTCACCGACCAGAGACAAAAGCTTATGCCCTGACACGGTATTGATCTCTCGGATCAAGGTGCCAATCCGACTGGCGAAGGCTGCCAATGGCAACTCGTGGTCATCTACTGCAAGATCGGACATTACAGAGGTTGCGACAAAGGTTGGGTAAAGCACACCGCGAATGCTGCGATTTGCCCGCCTCGCCATCCACGTCCCGCCCCCCAACACCACCGGAATGAAGAACAAGGGGTTCGCCAATCCAGCGAGCCCCCACGTCATGGTCGTGTACGCTGCGAAAGGCAGATGTGCAGTTGTGAAGACAGCGACCACGGTCGCAACCGTCGACGTAAGGGTGGTGTAAGCCGTTAAGCCCGCCACCCCGACCACGGTGGACAGGCCGATTCCGAGGCTGGCGAACGTCCCGGTTTGGCGAAGGGTCTCGGCTGTCAAATCGGGCAGTCGGGCGGCCATCCGGATACGCTCCTGCTCCTCTGGCGGGAGGTCGCTGAGGGCCTTGGCAATCCGCTCCGCAATTGCCTCCTGCTCCGCCGGGGTTTTCTTCGCGAAATCCGCGTCGAGTTGGTCAAAAGTTTTCTGGATAACGTAACGGACGAGGTCATCGGTCGTTGTGCCTTCGAAGCCGCGTTTGGGTTCACGCTTCAGGCGAGCCATCATCGAACGCTCATCGGCACTTGCCAGCGCCTTCACCGCATCGCGCTCTATCTGCAGGCAGAGATCGTGGAGTTCCACAACCGTGGGAGCACGTTCGAGTCGCAGGCCCGCGTGATGAAGCAGCCGGCAGAACTTCTTGACGTGGCCATCCAGGGGGTCCTCAGCAAGCTGCGGTGCCACGCCGTTGAGTTGCTGGGGTACATAATCGTATATTTTACTACGGAGTTGGCCAACCAGGGGCCTGCTGATCAGGTCGTGCAGCGCCATCTCGGCTTTTTTCCCGGCGGTGGTTTTGGATGCCTGGTCCCAGGCTGTCTGCAGAATTGTGCTGCGGTCCCACAGCTCGACCTGTGCCGCGATGGCATCGTTCGTTTCGTGCAGAAGTCCGAGGAGAAGACGACTTTGACCCAGCAGCATCGGTAACCCCCACCTATCGTCAAGCTATTTGCAGACCTTCCTGCTCGGCGATCTCGGCGATGGCTTCCCTGACATCCAGATCCGAAATCAGACCAAGTGAGCCTGAGGATATTCCGCGGGCGTTTTTGATCCTGACAAAGCGGAGCGAGTGGGCTTCCTTGCACTTGATGAAGAAGTTGCGGACGAAGCGGGCATTTCCGAGTTCCCCGATCCGGGGCGCTGCCGCTTCGAACATGCCTGTGGCCAATTCCAGCGCCTCGGCGGAATAGTCGTAGTTTTCTGCCTTAGCCTGACTGGTCAAGACGCTGATCAGCTCGGCTGTATCGTAGTCGGGGAAACTCACGATGCGTGTGAAGCGCGAACGCAGGCCGGGATTCGAAGACAGGAATCGCTTCATCTCGTCGGTATAGCCAGCCGCAATGACGCAAAGCCTGGACCGCTTGTCCTCCATGAACTTTAGGAGGGTGTCGATGGCTTCATGCCCGTAGTCGTTCCCGGCAGCATCCTTCGGTGAGAGGGCATAGGCCTCATCGATAAAGAGCACGCCGTCCAACGCACTCTGCAATGCTTTCTCGGTTTTCAGAGCGGTTTGTCCGATGAACCCGCCAACCAGGCCAGAGCGGTCGACCTCCACGAGGTGCCCGCTGTCGAGCACACCCAAGCCGAAAAAGATGTCGCCCAGTATTCTGGCCACGGTTGTCTTTCCCGTGCCGGGAGGGCCGAGGAACACGAAGCTTAAAGATTGGTCTTGTTTCGCTCGCTTGCCCTCGATCTCCCGGCTCATTGCCGCCAACGCGGCTATTTTCTCGACCTGCCGTTTCACGCCCTCCATGCCGATCAACTCCGCCAACCGCCTCTCGGCATTGGCGAGGACCGTCTTTCGTCCGCCCGGCGACTGGTCTCGCCGCATGACCACCGTCGGTGGATCGGCGCTGCTGTCAAGCCGTCCCTTGCTTGGACCATCGGCCAGCACGCTTTCAGCGGCTTTCCAACCGCCGAAAGAGCCAATTCCCTGGATCACGGCGGCAACCAACGCCCAAATCAGGACAGCCACGATGTGGGCGTGCAGCAGGAGCGGGATAGTCGCGATAATGATAGCGACTACGATGAGCTTCGCCTTTAGCGACAGACCCCGCCATGAATCGACCGGAGACGGAAACCTCATTTGTATCCCGAGCCCCCTAACAACCGCGCAGCTTCATCTGCCCGCCGCTTCCGTAACCGACCATCGTGCGCCGTCGGAAGAGCATACTGGTGGCAATGCTGTGGCGCCGGCAAATGTCCGTCGATGTGGAGTCGTGAACTGTCGATTCCTGTACGATGACAGCCTCTTTGGCGTCGCGGAGCGGACGGCAGTTGGAATTGCGGTCGCCCGTTCGCTCGGCAGTCGGTGCGGGCACCGTCATCGAGCGGATACCCGAAACGCACGCTGATGCCGTCGGTCAGACGCCAGTCGGTGTCTTTCAGAAGTTGAGTCATTTTGATCCCGCCGAAGGCTTCGTTCGTCACTTCCTGGCCGCCTCCGCACCCCGTTCAGCGGTCTTTCGGTGGGTGGCCGAGCCAACCGCCAGCCGCTCATATTCCTGCACCATGATGACCATGACAACGCCGCGCCTGTGCTTCTCGATGAGCACTGGTTCTGCACGTGCCGCGTCAGTCAGCAGGCCGAAAGCGTTCTTCGCCTCGCGCGCCGACATGGTTTTCATGGTCGAATCCCGTGGCGATCCATGCGTCCCATTCGGGGCGAAATAGCTCATTTTACCAAGACGTCGGGGGCATGGGGGTCTGGCGGGGTTTCGGCGGTGGTTTAAGGATTTGGAGATGAGGGCAAGATTAAAGGAAACTCGCGTTTCCCCGTAAGCCTCTGTCTGCACACTGGTTTTTGCCCGGCGGCTGGCAGGCGGGGTGGCGCTGACCCTTCCAATGCTTTGTTTTTGCAGCCGTTCGTACGATGGCACCGCGATCGGGATTGTCCCACGAGGGCGGGCGCTCGACCTATCGCCCATGAGCCGCGACGACGCCTCCGATTTCCGCCCCCGCACGGGCCGCATCCGCGATCAGGACCGCGCCCGCGGACGCCGGTCCCAGTCTTTTGTCGACCAGGTGATGAAGGCGGCGGCCAAGGCCAATGGCGGTCCGCTGACCCAGACCCAGTGGAGCGGCGGCACGCGGCGCGGGGGTTCGGCCGGGAAGGGAAGGTGTTCGCGGATCGGCCGGGGCTAGGCCGTCGCCGACAGGTTGAAGCGGCACGCGGCGGAGCGTTCCCCCAGCCAGCGGCAGCGGCGGGTGGTGGTAAAGGCGCGGATCGTTCGCCACCGTGCCGGCAGCGGGGCGGCGGGCGCCCATCTGCGCTACATCCAACGAGACGGCACGACCCGTGACGGGGAGCGCGGTCAGCTCTACGGGCCGGACCGCGACCGGGAGGAGGGCCGCGCGTTCGTCGAGCGCGGCGAAGGCGACCGCCATTCCTTCCGCGTTATCGTGGCGCCAGAGGATGGCGACCGCCTCTCCGACCTGCGCGGTTTTACCCGCGACGTGATGCGCCAGATGGAGACCGACCTCGGCACCAAACTCGATTGGGTGGCCGTGGACCACTATAACACCGCCATCCGCACAGCCATGTCGTCATCCGGGGCAAGGACGATCTCGGCCGCGACCTGATCATCGCCCAGGACTACATCACCGATGGCGTGCGCCTGCGCGCCCAAGAGCGGGCGACCCTGGAACTGGGGCCGGAGAGCGACCTGGAACTGCGCGAGAAACTTCGCGCCGAGATCACCGCCGAGCGCTTCACGCGCATCGACCGGGCGATGATCGAGGAGGCTCAGGACCGCGTGCTCGACCTCCGTCCCGAGGCAGGCCAGGTCCGTGCCGATTTCGACCGGACGCTGCGGCTTGGCCGGTTGCAGACCCTTGAACGCTATGGGCTGGCGGCCGAAGCCGTGCCGGGGGTCTGGAGCATCTCCGAAAAGCTGGAGCCGACGATGCGCGCGCGGGGCGAGCGCGGTGATATCGTGAAGGCCATCAACCGCGCACTGACCGACCGGGGTCTGGAGCGTGGGATGGACCGCTATGTTCTCCACGGTGAGGAGATGACGCAGCCGGTGATCGGTCGCGTGATCGGCAAGCGACTGACCGACGAATTGGGAGACCGGGTGGCTCTGATCGTGGACGGCGTGGATGGCCGCACCCATCACGTGGCGCTGGGTGACAAGGCCGCTGCCCTGGATGCGCCAATGGGATCTATCGTGGAGATCGGTCGCGCGTCGGTGGGACCGCGCGCCTCCGACCGCAACATCGCCGCCATGGCGGCGGATACTGGCGTCTATCGCCCGAGCGAACATCGCGCCATGGCCGTGGACGGCCATGTTCGCGTGCCCGGCGGCGATTTCGACGGCTACATCCAAAGCCACGTTCGGCGCCTGGAGGCTCTACGGCGCGCCGGCGTCGTCGAACGGCTGGACGGCGACCGATGGACCATCCCCGCCGACTACGAGGCGCGGGCGACGGCCTATGACACGGCGCAGAGTCGAAGGATTAACCTCCGAATCCTCTCCACCTTCGATCTTGAGCGGCAGATAACCAGCGACGGCGCGACCTGGCTGGACCGCGAATTGGTCAGCCCCAATCGGACGCAGCTGACTCAAGCCGGGTTCGGGAGCGAAGTGAGCCAGGCCCAGGAGCGGCGCAAGGACAGCCTGGTCGATCAGGGCGTCGCGTCGCGCAGCCCGAAGGTGGCGTCCGCGCGCCCAGGGACCTTCTGTCGCGGCTTGAGCAGCAGGAAATTGCCCGCGTCGGTCCCGAGATGGCGAAGGCGCGTGGCCTGACCTTCAAGCCGACGGAGGCTGGAAATTATGTCAGTGGCACGCTCGTCGGCTCGACAAATCTCGGCAGTGGCAAATTCGCAATGATCGATGACGGTGTCGGATTCAGCCTCGTGCCTTGGCAGCCCGTCCTCGATCAACGGATTGGACGCCAAATCACCGGGGTTGCGATGCAAGGCGGCGGTATAGACTGGACCTTTGCGCGTAGCCGGGGCCTTGGACTCTCGCCACCGCCCTGCTCGCGTCCGGCGCGGTAAACGTCCGATTTACGCGCCTTGACCGCCGATTCCGCGCCGACAAGTTGGCGATCATTCCTCCTCGTTCCGGCGCGACCCACCTCTTGCAGATGAGCCGTCCGCGCGCACCTCGCCGGGCGCGGTGTTTCCACAACGCTGCGATCCCTACTGACCTTTACGATTACGCGGTCCCGCCCGACCGCAGGCCGGGGCGGCCGGTGAAGCACGATCTGATTGGCTGGCGCGTCATCGACGACTGGCCGCAGAGCGTGCCCGTAACCGAACGCGAGGTTGACGTGTTCGAGACGTGGTTTGGCGACATCCTGGATGAATTGTTCGGGCCGCCCTAGCTGCGCTTCCTGAAACATTGGATTACCGCAACTCTTGCACTATATCGTCCATTGGAGTAGTATCCATCATGTCCAGGCCAGTTCCCGTCAGCGTCGTCGAGACGCCCGAGTTCCTGGCCGCAACTCGGCGTATAATGGACGAGGAGGAGCGAGGCTTGCTGGTTGATTATCTCGCCCGCAACCCAGCGGCCGGCGACCTGGTTCCCGGAACCGGCGGCGTGCGAAAGCTGCGATGGGCGTTGGAGGGACGGGGCAAGCGTGGCGGCGCGAGGGTAGTCTATGACCACCACAGCGACACGATGCCGATCTTCGCCCTGACCGCCTACGCCAAGAACGAACGGGCCGACATCAGCCAGGCCGACCGCAACGATTTTCGTCGCCTGACCGCGCTGCTGGTCGAGCGATACGCGAGGAGATCACCATGACGAGCAAGGTCGCCGACAGCATCCGGCGCGGGCTGGAAGAAGCTCTGGCGTATGCTGAGGGAACGGCGGACGCCGGCCGCTATGGCGTTCACATACCTGAGGACATCGACGTGAAAGCGATCCGCGCCAAGCTGGATATGACCCAGGAGGAGTTTGCTGGACGTTTCGGGTTCCGTATCAACACCCTGCGCCACTGGGAGCAGGGCCGCCGCGTTCCCGAGGGGCCGACGCGCGCCTATCTCCTTGTCATCGACCGCAATCCCAAGGCCGTTCAGAAAGCGCTGAGGGCGGCATGACAACTACCGTTCCCCTTCGGGCAGCCCTCTACCTTCGCGTTTCGACCGCGCGGCAGGCCGAGCATGACGTGTCGATCCCGGATCAGCGCAAACAGGGCGAAGCCTATTGCACTTCGCGCGGCTACCAGTTGGTCGAAACCTATGTGGAGCCTGGCGCCTCCGCGACCAACGACCGCCGACCTGAGTTCCAGAAGATGATGGAGGCCGGCACTGCCAAGCCCACCGCCTTCAACGTGGTGATCGTCCATTCTTTCAGCCGATTATTCCAAGACCATTTCGAGCTGGAATTTTACGTCAGGAAGCTGGCGAAAAATGGTGTGCGCCTCGTCTCCATGACCCAGGAACTGGGCGACGATCCGATGCACATCATGATGCGCCAGATCATGGCGCTCTTCGACGAATACCAATCCAAGGAAAACGCCAAACATACGTTGCGAGCCTTGAAGGAGAATGCACGGCAGGGCTTTTGGAACGGCTCGCTGCCGCCGATCGGCTATCGCGTCGTGGACGCAGAGAAGCGCGGGGCCAAAGTCAAGAAGAAGTTGGAAATCGGCCCGCTCCACGCCGACACGGTGAGGTTGGCTTTCAAGCTGGCCCTTGAGGGCGACGGCGTATCCGGCCGCATGGGCGTTAAGTCCATCGCGAAGCACCTCAACGAGCGCAAAATCTACACGCGCTCTGGCGGGCGATGGGGCGTGGGCGCGGTACATCGAATACTGACTCGGCCGACCTATATCGGCCGCCACGAGTTCAACAAGCGCGGCAAGACCAAAACCCTGAAGCCCACAGATCAGGTCATTGCCGTTCCCGTCCCGCCGCTGATCGACCGGGAAACATTCGACGCCGTTCAGGCGCACCTCAAATCGCGTAATCCCAAGGTCGCACCACCCCAGGTCGTCGGCGGCCCGACCATGCTGACCGGCATCTGCTTTTGCGCCGACTGCGGCGGCGCCATGACCATCCGCACCGGAAAATCCGGGCGCTATCGTTACTACACCTGTTCCATTGCCGCCCGGCAGGGCGATACAGGCTGCAAGGGCCGCTCGATACCGATGGAACGGCTGGACGATCTGGTCGCCCAGCACCTGGAGGAGCGCCTGCTCGATCCCGTCTGGCTGGAAGAGGTTTTGAGCATTGTCCTTGATCGCCGCCAGGAGCGCGCCGAACGGCGCGCCGGTCATGCTTCCGAACTCCGCAAGAAAGCCGCCGAGGCCGATGCTCGGCTAAAAAGGTTGTACGATGCCATCGAGAGCGGCGTGGCCGATATCGAAGACGAATCGCTGAAGGAGCGGATCGCCGAATTGCGGGCGCTCAAATCCCAGGCCCAGGTGGATGCCGAGCGCGCGACCATCGCATTGGATGCGGTTGGCGCAGAGATCACACCAGCCAAGCTCCGCACATTCGCCGATGCCGCTCGCCGACGTCTACGCGGACCAGATGGCGGTTATCGCCGCGATCACCTTCGCGCGCTGGCCCAACGGGTCGAGGTAGCGGATGACGAAGTTAGGATCATGGGATCTCGGGGCAACCTGCTACGCACATTAACCGCCGCAGGAGGCGTAAAATCGGCGGCTGACGGCGTGCCCAGCTTTGTTCCGAATTGGCGGAGAGGGTGGGATTCGAACCCACGGTACCCGCGAAGGCACAACGGTTTTCGAGACCGCCCCGATCGGCCACTCTGGCACCTCTCCAAGCGCAGCGGCATCGCGTTATATGGGCGGGAGCCCGGCCATGCAACTCAGGCGGCGGCGCGGGCCGCAAGATCCGGATGCACCGCAAACCCGGCCAGGGTCTTGGCGCGTACCTCCTCCACACTCACCCCCGGCGCGAGATCAACCAGGGTCAGGCCGGGGCGGGCGACGTCGAACACGCACAAATCGGTGACGATCAGATCGACCACGCCGGCGCCGGTCAGCGGCAGGGTGCAGCGCGGCAGGATCTTGGGCTCCCCCTTCGCCGTGTGCTCCATCAGCACCACCACGCGCTTGACGCCGGCCACCAGATCCATCGCCCCGCCCATGCCCTTGACCATCTTGCCGGGCACCATCCAGTTCGCCAGGTCGCCGTTCTCCGCCACCTGCAAGGCGCCCAGCACGGAAAGCTGGATGTGGCCGCCGCGGATCATGCCGAAACTCTGGGCGCTGTCGAAAAAACTGCTCGTCGGCAACTGGCTCACCGTCTGTTTGCCGGCGTTCACCAGGTCAGCGTCCTCCTCGCCCTCGTAGGGGAAGGGGCCGATGCCGAGCATGCCGTTCTCGCTCTGCAGCACGATATGCATGCCGGGCGGGATGTGGTTGGCCACCAGGGTCGGGATGCCGATTCCCAGGTTGACGTAAAAACCATCCTGCAGCTCGGCCGCCGCGCGCGCCGCCATTTGGTCACGGGTCCAGGCCATAGCGCCCCTCCTTATATATAGGCTCGCCGCAATCTGCCGCCGTTCGCGCCGCGACGCCAGACCCCTAGCGCGGCACCGGCAGCGTCGTGTCGGCCTCGCCGAGCGGGCGCTGCATGATCACCACATCCAGCCAGCGGCCGAATTTCACCCCCGTCGCCCGCATCACCCCGGCGCGGATAAAACCCAGGCTGGCGTGCACGCCGATGGAGCCGATGTTCTGCGAATCGCCGATCAGCGCCAGCATCTGCCGGAATCCGCGCGCCTCGGCGCGCACCAGCAACTCGGCGACCAGCGCCTTGCCCACGCCCTGGCCGCGCAAATCCTCGCGCACATAGACACTATCCTCCACCGTCCAGTCATAGGCGGCGCGGGCGCGAAACTTTCCGTAATAGGCAAAACCCAGAATGCCGGTGGCGTCGGCTGCCACCAGCCAGGCGAACCCATCGGCCAGGCCGGCGGCATGGCGCGCCGCCATCTCCTCCACGCTCGGCGGCACGACCTCAAAAGTACCGGTGCCGTGCAGAACATGGTGGGCATAGATCGCCTGCACCTCCGGCAGGTGGGACAGGGCGGCGTCGCTGATCTGCATGTCGGTCTCCGGCGCGGCAAAATATGCCCGGACGTGGCGAATTTGCCGAGTCGGGCGCACAAGCTCATAGCAGGGGTGGCGAAAATTATCCCGATATTGAAGAATAGCTGGTAATGGGACGAAACCCGGGCTTTTTTCCCGGAACCCAGTGGCTCGGTTGAGGGGATCACACGTGGAACAGGACATCGGCGGCGTCGGCCCGGATGACGATCGCGAGCCGCTTCAGATCGGCGAAGAGTCCGCCGAACAGGAGCTTACCCCCACCGAGCTGCGCCTGCGCGCGGTGATCGTGGCGTCTCGCTTCTACGGCGTGGACCTCGACATCAACGAATACCGGCTCACCGCCGGCGAGCCCTATCCCTCGCCCGCCTCGCTGGTGAACTGGCTGCGCGACCAGGGCATGCTGGCCAAGGCGATGCGGCTCAAGTGGAAAAACCTGTTCCGCTTCCGCGAATCCGCCCCCGTGGTTCTGCTGCTCAAGGACGGCACCGCCGGCCTGGTGGTCGGCGCTGACCCGGACCGCGATGTGGTGTGGCTCAAGAGCCCCACGGCCCGGGATTCCGAGCCGCCCGTCGCCGTGGACCGGCTGCGTATGGAGGCCGCCTGGGCCGGGGACGTCATCCTGGTGCGCCGCCCGGCCGGCAGCGGCGAGGGCGAGGCGCCCTTCACCATGGGCTGGATTTTCAAACAGGTGACGATGCAGAAGAAGCTGCTCACGCAGATCAGCTTTGCCTCGCTCATCCTCTCCGTGCTCAACATCGTGCCGGCGCTGCTGGTCATGTCCACCATCGACCGCGTGCTGGAATATAACTCCCTTTCCACCTTCTATTTGCTGACCGCCATTCTCGGCGCGCTCATGTTTTATGAAATGACGCTGGGCTGGGCGCGGCGCGAGCTGATCCTGGTGCTCTCCACCCGGCTGGACAGCAAGCTGAACCTGCATGTGTTCGGCCGTCTGCTCGCCCTGCCGCTGGATTTCTTCGAACGCAGCCAGGCCGGTGAGACCATCAGCCGGGTGCGCGAAGTCTATCGGGTGCGCGAATTTCTCACCGGCAAGCTGCTCTCCACCCTGCTGGATGGCGTGACGCTCTTCGTCATGGTCCCCTTCATGTTTTATATGGAGCCGACTCTGGCCGTGGTCTGCGTCGCCATCGCCGGCCTGATTGCGCTCATCATTATCGCCTTCCTGCGCCCGGTCGGCCGGCTGATCGCCATGACCATCCAGGCCGAGCACAAGAAGGGCGCGGTGATGAACGAGACCGTGCATGGCATACGCACGGTGAAATCGCTGGCGCTGGAGCCGCAGCAGAAAGCGGTGTGGGACGAGCGCGTGGCCGAGGCCGGCCGCTGGCGCCTGGCGGCAGGGCGGCTGGCCAACTGGCCGGCGACGCTGACCGATCCGCTGCAGCTCTTCATGTCGCGCGGTGTCGTTCTGTTCGGCGCCTATCTCGCCCTGAACAACGACAGTTCGGTCGATCGTGGCGGGCTGATCGCCTTCATGATCATCAGCTCGCGCGTCGCCCAGCCGCTGGTCGGCTTCGCCAAGCTGATGGAGGATTATCACGAGGTGCGCACCTCCATCGGCCAGATCGCCAAGGTGCTGAACAACCCCACCGAGACACGGGCGCAGAGCGACGGCATGCGGCCGAAGTTCGAAGGTCAGGTGAGTTTCGAGGACGTCACCTTCACCTATCCGCTGGGCCAGCGGCCGGCCTTGAACAAGGTGACCTTCTCCATCCCGCCCGGCACCATGCTGGGCCTCGTCGGCCGAAGCGGCTCGGGCAAATCCACCATCACGCGCCTGTTGCAAGGCATCAACCGCGAATACACGGGCGCGGTGCGCATCGACGGGTCGGAATTGCGCGAAATCAACCTTTCGCACCTGCGCCGCAGCTTTGGCGTCGTTCTCCAGGACAATTTCTTGTTTCGCGGCACGGTGCGCGACAACATCACGGCAGGACGTCCCGGGCTGACGCTGGAGGATGCGGTGCGTGCCGCGCGCTTGGCCGGCGCGGAAGAGTTCATCGAGCGCATGCCCCAGGGCTATGACACCTGGATCGAGGAAGGCTCTGCCAACATTTCCGGCGGCCAAAGGCAGCGGCTGGCGATTGCCCGCGCGCTCATCACCAACCCGCGCATCATGATCCTGGACGAAGCGACCAGCGCGCTGGATCCGGAGAGCGAGGCGCTGGTGAACGCCAATTTGACGCGCATCGGCAAGGGCCGCACCATGGTCATCGTGTCGCACCGGCTCTCCAGTCTGGTGAATTGCGACCTGATCATGGTGCTCGACCGCGGCACGGTGATCGATGTGGCGCCGCATAGCGTGCTGCTCGACCGCTGCTCGATCTACCGGACATTGTGGAACCAGCAGAACCGTCATATCGATCCGGTGCGCGCCGCCGCGGCATTGGCCCAAGGCGAGTAGAGAGAGGGCAAGCGACATGTCCATCACCACCACCCCGCCCCCCGCCACGCCGCCGGCGCGCAAGGATCCGCCGAAGAACAATGTCATCAAGCGGGCGCCGGACGATACGCCCATCGAGTTGATGGAGTTCTTCTCGCCGTCCACGGGACTGCTGAACGCGCCCGCCAAGCCCGCGGCCAACCACACGGTCATGATCATCGGCTCGATGATCGTGGTGATTTTCATCCTGTTCTATGTGATGGAAATGGACCGCGTGGTCAGCGCCCAGGGCAAGGTGATATCGCTGACCAGCGAAGTGGTGGTGCAGCCGCTGAACACCGCCATCGTCAAGACCATCGCCGTCTCGGTCGGCGACATCGTGCGCAAGGGCCAGTTGCTTGCCCAGCTCGACCCCACCTTCACCGCGGCCGACAACACCGCCTCGCAGGACCAGGTGGACCGCTACCAGACCGAAATCGACCGGCTGACGGCCGAGGAGCGCCAGGTTCCCTACAAGCCGAGCCGCCTCACCCCCGGCGCCCTGGTGCAGGAGGGCATCTTCGCCCAGCGCGCCGCAGCGCGGGAGGCGGAGTTGCGCTATTACAAGGGCCAGGTCGATGCCCAGGTCGCGCTGCTGGCGCAGGCCAATGCCAACGTCCGGCAATATGCCAAGGAGGCCGGCATCGCCGGCGATGTCGAGCGTATGCGCGAGACGCTGGAGAAGCAGGCGCTCGGTAGTCATCTCGACACCGCGGCCGCGCAGACCGCGCGGCTGGAGGCTGAGCGCGAGGTTCTGACCTTCATTGACCAGGCGCAGAACGCCAAGGAGACGATCAAGTCGCTGCAAGGCCAGCTCGACAATTATAACCAGCAATGGTTTGCCGACGTGTCGGCGACGATGACCAGCGATCACGTGCAGCTTGCCTCGTACCAGGATCAGCTCGAACACGCGGCACTGAACTATAAGCTCATCGACCTGAGGGCCGAACAGGATTCCATCGTGCTCTCGGTCGCCCCCGTGTCGGTGGGCACCGTGCTTCAGGCTGGCCAGACCTTCTTCACCCTGGTGCCCGTGAATGCGCCGCTGGAAATCGACGCGCAAATGACCGGCGACGAAGCCGGCTTCGTCTTCACCGGCCAGCCGGTGGACATCAAATTCCAGAGTTTTCCGTATTCCGAATTCGGCCTGGGCCATGGCACGGTGCGGTTGATCAGTGCCGACAGCTTTGTCACCGGCACATCCGGAACCTCGGTCCAGGGCAGTGCCGGCACGGTGGCCAACTCGGTCTATCTCGGCACGCAGACGACGAGTGCCTATTTCTACGATGTTCGCATCACCCTGGACCGGCTGGCGCTGAAACATGTGCCGAAGGACATGCATGTGGTGCCCGGCATGCCCGTCCAGGCGGATATCAAGGTGGGCCGGCGCACGGTATGGGAGTATCTATTGGAGCATCTGCTGCCGATCGTGACCGAGGGCATGCGCGAGCCGAGCTGATAGGCCGCGCTGCCTTCCAGGAAAGAATGATGCAATCGCCTAAACTGCTTTGCTACGCTCTGCGGCCGCCCTGTTATCGATCGGGGGCGGCTGCATGCTGAAAATCTTCGACCGGCTGGTCGGTGCCGGCTCTCCTCACGCTGCATTGAAGCGTGCCATTGCGCTCGAGGAGCAGGGTCTGCATGATCGGGCGTTTCCGCTGTTTACGCGGGCCGCGAAGGCTGGCCTGCCGGAGGCGCAATTCTGGGTCGGCCGCGCCTATCTGAAAGGCTCCGGCGTTCCGGTCAGCCGGCGTGACGGCGCGGCGTGGTTGGAGCGTGCGGGGCAGGCCGGCTGGGTGGAAGCGCAAACGCTGCTGGCCACCCTGTTCCTCTATGGGCTGACCGGCCGCGGCCAGAAGACGTCTGGCACCTTGTTTGTGCGCGGCATGGGACCGGCGAACGACGAGCCGGATTTCCCCGAAGCGCTGAAATGGGCGCGGCTCGGCGCCGAGAACGGTTCCGCCGAAGCCCAGGCGCTGCTAGGGTATATCCTTACCTCTGGCCCCGAAAACATCCGCGACCTCGTCGAGGCGGATGCGTGGTACGCCAAATCTGCCCGAGCTAATTGCCCGCAGGGTCATCTCGGGCTTGGTCTCTCCCGCCTGCGCGAGGCGAAGGATGATGAGGGACAGGCCGCTGCCGCCACGTCGCTCAAGCATGCGGCCGATGCCGGGCTGCCGACCGCACTCTATCTGCTGGGTGTCATGCATGAGCGTGGCGCAGGTATGCCGGTGAGCCTGGAAAAGGCCGCGGAGTATTACCGGGCGTCGGCTGAGAAGGGCGTGCGCAGCGGCCAGGCACGCTGGGGACTGGCGTTGCTCGAAGGCCGTGGCATCGTCAAGAACCCGGTCGATGGCGAATCCTGGCTGCGCCGCGCCGCCAACGCCGGCGACCGGGAGGCGGCGGCGCTGGTCGGTGACATCTACGCCCGCGGCGGCGACTTGCCGCCGAACTATGCCGAGGCGGCGATCTGGTACAACCGTGCCGCCGAAAGTGGTCACGCCGCTGCCGCCCGTGCGCTTGGCCTGCTGTTCCTGACCGGCGCCGGCGTGCACCGCGACCCGGAGGAAGCCGGCCGCTGGTTCCGCCGTGCTGCCGAGGGTGGTGACAAACAGGCCCAGGCCGACCTCGCCAATCTGCTTCTGAGCGGAAAAGGGTCGATCGAGGACGGCGAGCGTACCCGCGAATTGTTCGAACAGGCCGCCGGCTCGGGCGATTTGGTGGCGGCCTTCAACCTCGGCGTGTGCCTTGCTGAAGGGGTTGGCGTGCAGCGCGACGACCGTCGCGCCATGCTTTGGCTGCGCCGCGCGGCCGACGGGGTGATCAACGCCCAGTATTGGTACGGGCGCATGCTCGTGGAAGGCCGTGGCGCTGAAGCCGACCCGGCAGAGGCCCGTCTATGGATCGCCCGTGCCGCCGGGTCGGGCATGATCGATGCGGAAGTGGCCCTGGCAGAAATGTGCCTCAACGGCGTCGGCGGCGCGCGCGACCATACGGAGGCGCTGTCGCTGTTCCGCCGCGCTGCCGACCGCGGCCATGTCGGCGCCATGTTCGCCGTTGGTGCCATGCTGGGCGGCGGCCATGACGTGCCGGAAGACCGGCCGGAGGCGCGTCGCTGGTATCGCATGGCTGCGGAGCGTGGACATGCGTATGCGCAAATGATGCTGGGGCGGTTTCTGGCGCGCGGCCTGGGCGGCGAGCCTGACCCGACGGAGGCGCTGGTGTGGCTGGAGAAGGCGCTGATGCAGGGGGTGCAGGAGGCGTCGCTGGATTTGTCGCGGTTGTCGGCGCCTAAAGAGATGGCCGCAGGGTAAGAAAGCAGTTCTTTTTTGAAAAAAAGAACCAAAAAACTTTTGGAAATTGGGCCGAGCCATTTCGGAGCGGCCGCATCCAGATGACCGAGAGTTTTTTGCTTCTTTTTTTCAAAAAACAAGTCCTTCCTTCTTCCCGTGCCCAAAGAACTGGACCTAGTCCCCCTCAAAAAACGCATCGAAGCCGCCTGGCGCCAAGCCGAAGCGCTAGCGGCTGAAGGCCGCGTATCCGAAGCGAGGGCGCTGCTGGAGCGCGCCCACCGCAGGTCCGGATCGGACCAGAATCTCGTTCTCGCTCTGGCCCTGTTACGACTGCGTGACGGAGATGCCACCGGCGCAGCACGCCTGTTCGGCCGCGTGGCGCAGCGCCATGACGTGCGCGAAGCCTGGGCGGGGCTTGCCGCTGCCAGCCTGCTCGCCGGCGATATCGGCACGGCGCAGCACGCCTGCGCGCGCGCCCTGCGGTCTCACGTGCCCGATGCTTCCCTGATGGCTGCGGCCGACGCCGTGGTGCGCGCCGCCGCCGCCCCGGGATGGTGCGGGCTGACCGAAGCTGGCAACGTGGTCGCCAGTCTGCCGCGCGATGCGCTGACCCTGACGGAGCAAGGGGATTTTTTGCACGTGCAGGCCGGCGGCGCGGCGCTGCTCGGCAGCCCGATCGACGTGCGCGCGATCATGCGCGTTGAAGGTTTCGTCGAGCGCACGGAAACCGGCATCAAAGGCTGGGCCTGGCACCCCGCCTCGCCCGGCACCGACCCGCCGCTGCACGTGCTGGACGGCAGGCGCGAACGGGCGCGCCTGGTCGCCACCGACCTCACCGCCGAGACCGATGGTGATAGCCCATGCGCGCGCCCGCGCGCCTTCGCGCTCGACATCGGCTGGCGCGGCCCAGTGCGCGTGCTCGGCCGCGATGGGCGCGACCTCGCCGGCAGCCCGGTGGCCGAGTGGCCCAAACCTTATCCGGCGGTCCAGGCCACGCCGAAGACCGCACCCGGCGCGGCGAGACCGGCCGATATCGTCATCCCGGTATTCCGCGGCTTTGCCGCCACGATGGCCTGCATCGAGTCGGTGCTGGTCACGGTCACCCGCCACACGCGCGTATGGGTGGTGGACGATGGTTCGCCGGAGCGCGACCTTGTTGCAGCCCTGCAATCGCTCGCCGACCAGGGACGTATTCGTGTCATCGGCAGCGGTCCGCCCGGTCCGGAGCGGCCAAACCGCGGATTCCCGGCGGCGGCGAATGCCGGCCTGCGGGCGGCGTCCGGTCGCGACGTGGCGCTGCTCAATGCCGACACGCTGGTCGCCCCCGGCTGGCTGACACGCCTGCAGCGCGCGGCGCACAGCGCGCCGGATATCGGCACGGCCACGCCTTTCTCCAACGAAGCCAGTATTTTCAGCGCCCCCGACCCCGCTGGCGGCCAGGCCCCTGACCTGGAGGGCACACGCCGCCTGGCCGCGCTGGCGGCGCGCGCTAACGCCGGCGTTCTCGTCGATGTGCCCACGGCGCACGGCTTCTGTATGTTCATCCGTGCCGACTGCCTGACTGAGACCGGCCTCCTACGCGACGATCTGTTCGCCCAGGGCTATGGCGAGGAGAATGATTTTTGCGTGCGTGCAAGCGCGCTCGGCTGGCGGCACGTAGCGGTGCCGTCGGTGTATGTCGCGCATGTCGGCGGCGGGTCTTTCGGCGCAGTGCGCAGGCATCTGTTGGCCCGCAATCTGGGTCTGCTGGGGCGCCTGCACCCCGGCTACCACTCAAAAGTCGCCGCCTGGGCCGAGGCCGATCCGCTGTTCGAGGCGCGGCGCCGGCTGGACGCGGCGGTCTGGCGGGAGCGGGCGGCGAACGCGCGCCGCGGAGCGGTGCTGCTGGTCACCCACGACAAGGGCGGCGGCACGGCGCGGGTTGTCGAAGCCCGCGTGTCCGCTCTGCGGGCCGAGGGTTTTGCCCCTCTGCTGTTGACCGGGCGCGAGGGTGAAAGCGTGTTGTCGGAGCCCGGCGGCTCGCTCACGCCGAACCTGCGCTTCCGCCTGCCGGCAGGCATGCTGGCGCTGGTACGTCTGCTGGCACCCTGGCGCCCGGCCTGGGTCGAAATCCACCATCTTCTCGGCCACGCCCCCAGCGTCAGCGGTCTTGCCGCAAGGCTCGGCGTGCCGGCGGATGAGTGGGTGCATGACTACGGTTTCATGTGCCCGCGCATCACCCTGACCGACGGGGCGGGAAAATATTGCGGCGAACCGGACCCCGGCGTTTGCGAAATCTGCATCGGCCAATGGGGAAGGGAGGATGAGCAGGAGGTTTCGCCCGCCGCCCTGCGCGCCGGAAGGGCCGCCGATCTGGTGGCGGCAAGGGCGGTCATCGTGCCCTCGGCCGATGTCGCGGCGCGGGTGCGTCGCCATGCGCCAGGCGCGATGCCGCAGATCAGGCCCTGGGCGCAGGAGGCCGCTTGCCTGCCGCCGGCGTCATCGGCCAGCAGGCCATTGCGTGTAGCCGTGGTCGGTGCGATCGGCGCCTCCAAAGGATTTTCCGTTATCCTTGCGTGTGCGGAGGATGCCGCCGCGCGCAAGCTTAACCTTACGTTCACGATTATTGGCTATACGGTGGATGACGACGCATTGGAGGCGACCGGGCGTGTCAGCATCACCGGTCCGTTCGAGGCGGAGGAAGCGCGCAGTTTGATCCAGGCGCAAAATGCTGGCCTGGCGTTCATTCCGTCCACCTGGCCTGAAACCTGGTGTTTTGCGCTGAGCGATGCGTGGGAGGCTGGGCTGCGCGCGTGTGTGTTCGACATCGGCACCCAGGCGCAGCGGGTGCGGGAGAGCGGATTTGGCTTTGTGTTGCCGCTCGGCCTGCCGCCGGGTCGGGTGAATGACGCTTTGCTGGCGTTCGGAGGGGCGGCGACGAAACAATTGCCGCACTTGGTGTCGCGGGGCACGATCGTATAGAAAGGGGCGACCGATGGACGGTGGCGGATTAGTGGAATCGTTTCGGCAAGATTTACCTGGGAGTGCAATACCAGCCGTGCTCGAAGCCAAATCCCGGATTGCAAAACCGCATGACGTGAAGCCGCATGTTGCCAAGTCGCATGAGCCGGCGGCGCCGCCGGACGCGGCCAATGGCCCAGCGGCCGCGGCACCGGGCCAGCGGCTGGTGGCCGAACTCAAAGTCTCGGGCCATCTCATGACGCTCGATTCCGGCCTGTTCTGCATCTTCAACGCCCCCGGCAGTGCGGCACCCGACCAGGGCAGCGGCCTTCCCGGCGTGCGCATCTCGCTGCCCCCCGGCCCGATGTTCCGGCCCGATGCGATCACGATCACCAGTTTTCGTGACGACGGCTGGCTCGGCGGCTGGAACGGTGCGGCGCTGGTGCGCGTCACCCGCGGCCCGGCACAGATTCTCGTCACTATCTATCAGGCGCCGAACAGCACGGCCGAAGCGCCGCGCCTGCAAGTGCTTCGGCTGACCGACAGCGCCAATCTGCCCGCAACCACGCAGCCGCCGATGATGGCGCCGGCCGCACCGGTGCCCATGCCCATGCCCGGCGTCTCCGCCCCGCCGCCACCCGCACCGGTCCGCCCTGTAGCCCCGGTCGCGGCCAAGCCGGCCGCGCCCCCGCCTATGCCGGCCGCTCCGCAGAACACGCCGGCGGCCGCACCGGTCCCGGGCGAGGCGGCGAAAACAGCCGAAATGATCGCCCATATCCAGGGCCGCGGCGACGTTCTGGCTAAACTTGGCGAATGGATGGGTGAACCGGGCAGCCAGCGCTGGATCGAGGGTTTTGCCCTTGCACCCCGCGGCAAACTTGGGCCCAGCGACATCGAATATCAGGCGGTGCTGGGCCGCGGCTGGCTCAGCCCGTGGGCCGAAGGTGGCCAGTATTGCGGCAGCCGCGGCATGAGCCTGCCGATCCTCGGCCTGCGTGTCCGGCTGCGCGGGGAGGCCGCCGAGCGCTACGATTGCCGCGTGGAAGCCAGCTTCGTCGATGGCACAAAAATCGGCCCGCTGGACAATGGCGAACCCTGCCAGGCCGCCAGTCTCTCGCCGCTCGAGGCATTCCACATCAAGCTGGTGCCGCACCACGCCGAGGCCGCACCACCGCCCCGCGCCAAGCCGGCCGCCAAGCCCGCGGCCGCTAAGGCCAAAGCCAAGCCTAAGCGCTGATGCACTCTCCAGCAGCCGTAGGGTGCAATGCGCTTTGGCATGGCACCAAACCTGCCCATAGGCGAGGCATAGAGAAGCAAGAAAGAAAGGACTTCTTTTTTGAAAAAAAGAAGCAAAAAACTTTTTTTCATTTAGGGGTGCACCGGGCATAGGCCGGGGCACTACATGCTATGAAATATTTATTTGTACATCAGAATTTTCCGGCGCAATTCCTGCACCTGCTTCGCCACCTCTCAGAGCAGAAAGAGCATGACCTGCTGTTTCTGACCGAAGCGGCCCGTGGCCAATTGCCGGGCGTGCGCAAGCTGGTGCACGCAGTGTCGCGCCCGCCGACCGCCAACGTCCACCGCGACGCACGCGAGTTCGAACTCGCCATGCTGCGCGCTGAAGCTGTCGCAAAAGCGGCCATGAGCCTGAAAAACCTCGGTTTCGTGCCGGACATTATCGTCGGCCACCACGGCTGGGGGGAGCTGCTGAACCTGGCCGACGTGTGGCCCTCGGCGCCGCTGCTCGGCTACCAGGAATTCTATTACAATACCGAGGGTTTCGATGTCGGGTTCGACCCGGAATTCCCCATGGGCGAGGACATTGGCTCCCGCATCCGCGCCAAGAACGCGGTGAATCTGCTCGCACTCGCCAGCCCAGGCCACGGCCAGACGCCGACCCTGTTTCAGCATTCCACCTATCCGCCCTGGGCGCGCGAGAACATCAGCGTGCTTCCAGAGGGTGTGAACCTGGATACGTGCAAGCCCGACCCGGAGTTGCGCAAACGCACGGTCATGCTCGGCGGCTACAAGGTCCGCCCCACCGACAAGCTGGTCACTTACGTGGTGCGCGACCTCGAACCCTACCGCGGTTTTCACGTCATGATGCGCGCGCTGCCGAAAATCCTGCGCGAGCGGCCGGATGTGCGGGTGATCCTGGTCGGCGGCGACAATGTCAGCTACGGCGCCCGCCTGGAAAAAGGCAGTTGGCGCGAACGCATGCTCGATGAGGTCGGCTCGCAACTGGACATGGAGCGCGTCCATTTCCCCGGCCGCGTGCCCTACGACACCTACACCAAACTGCTGCAGCGGTCAGACGTGCATGTGTATCTGACCTATCCGTTCGTCGCCTCCTGGTCCCTGCGCGAGTCGCTGGCGACCGGCTGCGCGGTGGTGGCCAGCGACACCGCGCCGGTGCGCGAGTTCGTCACCCACCGCAAGACCGGCATGCTGGTGCCGTTCCTGCAGCCCGACAAAATTGCCGATGGGGTGCTGGAATTGCTGGAGGATGCGGCGCTGAACCGGCGGGTGCGCAAAGCCGCACGCGCCTGGGCCGAGGCGAATCTGGACATGGACCAGTATCTGGCCGGCTACGAAGCGCTGATCGCCAAAACCATTGCCAGGGCGGCGGCTTGAGCCAGGCTTCGCTGTGGGAGGCGACCGCCGCCCCGGCGCCAGACACGATCTCCCTCCAAGGCGCGCTGCGGGCCGACATCGCCATCGTCGGCGCCGGTTTCACCGGCCTGTCCGCGGCGCTGCATCTGGCCGAAGCCGGGCGCGACGTGGTGGTGATCGACGCGCAGGCGCCGGGCTGGGGCGCGTCGGGCCGTAACGGCGGTCAGGTGATTGCGGGCGTCAAATACGATCCGGATGTGCTGGAGCAAAAGCATGGGCGGGCCATGGTGGCGACCGTCGGGTCCGGCCCGGACCTGGTGTTCGATCTGATCGCCAGGCACGGCATCGATTGCAGCCCGGTTCGCAAAGGCTGGCTGCAACTGGCGGTCTCCGCCTCCACGATGCGCATCGCGGCCGCCAGGGCCGCGCAATGGCAGGCGCGCGGCGCGCCGGTGCGGGTGCTGGACGCGCCGGAGGCGGCGCGGCTCAGCGGATCGGGCGTTTATGTCGGCGGGTGGCTGGACGGCAGATGCGGTACGGTGCAGCCGCTGGCGTATGCCCGAGGTCTGGCGGCCGCGGCGCAGCGGCTGGGTGCGCGGATTTTCGGCGCAACCCCGGCGACTGGCCTCGATCCTGCGGGCAGTGGCTGGCGTATCAAGACCCCGCAGGGCGAAGTGCGGGCGCCAACGGTGATCCTTGCGACCAACGCCTACGCCGACCGGCTGCACGACCCGTTGCGCCGCAGCGTGGTGGCCGTCCCCTCCTACCAGATCGCCACCGATCCGCTGCCGGCGGCGCTGCGGGCACAAATCCTGCCCGAAGGCCACTCGGTGTCGGACATGCGGCGGCTGCTCCGGTATTTTCGAACCGATTCGCAAGGCCGCCTGGTGATGGGCGCCCGCGGCGTCTATGGCGACGCGCCGCCGGCCCAGGCGATGCGACGCCAGTTGCAGGCCGTGCGCGACATCTATCCGCAGGCGGCCGGGCTCGCCTTCCCCTACCGCTGGGGCGGCATGGTCGCCGTCACGCAAGACCATATGCCGCATTTGCACGCGCTGGCCCCCGGCTTGCTTGCAGGCCTCGGCTATAACGGCCGCGGGGTGGCGATGGCGACGCTCATGGGAAAATTGCTCGCCGACTGGGCGGCCGGCGCCGCGCCCGAAACCCTGGGGTTTCCGGTCACAAAGATAGCGCCGCTGCGTCTGCACGCCTTCAGCCGCCTCGGCGTGCGCGCCGTGGTCAAATATTTCGCGGCCCGCGACGCGCTGGAGCGCGCGTGAGCGCCCGCTGGTCGCTGCTGCTGGTACTGCTGGCGCTCAACGCCGTGTTCGGCCTGGCCCTGTTCCGCTTCGCGCGCCGCCGCCATTTCCGCGCCGATTTTACGCCTGGCGACGTGGCCCTGGGGTTCGCCGTGAGTTTTTTCGACACGCTCGGCATCGGCTCCTACGCGCCGAGCACGTCGGCCTTCAAGCTGCGCGGCCGCCCGGCGGACGAGCTCATTCCAGGCACGCTGACCATCGGCCTGAACGCCAGCGCGCTCGCCGAGACGCTGATTTTCGTCACCGCCGTGCTGGTCGATCCGCTGCTGCTCATCGCCATGGTGGGTGCCGCGGCGGTGGGCGCCTGGCTCGGTGCCGGCATTGTGTCGCATCTGCCGCGGCGCACGATCCAACTGTGCATGGGGTGTGCCCTGCTGATCGGTGCCGGCGTGTTTACCGCCACCAACCTGGGCCTTCTGCCGTCCGGCGGCTTCGCCATGGGTTTGCCGGGCTGGCGGTTCGGCGTTGCGGTCGGTGTGAATTTCGTGCTCGGCGGACTGCTCACGGCCGGCATCGGCTCCTACGCGCCGAGCATGATCGTGCTGGCGCTCCTGGGCCTGAATCCGCTCGGCGCTTTCCCGATCATGATGGCCACCTGCGGCGTGGGTCAGCCGCTGGCGGGCCTGCGCTTCCTCAAATCCGGCCGGTTCGACTGGGGGGTTTCGGTGGGCATGAGCTGCGGCGGCGTATTCGGCGTGCTGCTGGCCGCCTATGTGGTGAAGTGGCTACCGTTGGTGGCGCTGCGCTGGCTGGTGGTTGGCGTGGTGCTGTATGCGGCCGCCGCCATGCTGCAATCGGCGATGCGCCCGCGGGTGCAAGCGTTACCGACAGCCTGACCAGAACGTTGCGATACCGCCACAGTTAAGGAGAAAACATGGTCTTGACAACGAGATGCCCGACGTCTTGTTGAAATCCCCATGCCGAGTCGTTAACCTGAACCAAGCGTTCATCTGCTCCGAAGTACCGTAAAGCGATCTGGTTCTATGGAGGAGGCAATGACCACGCGAGGAGACAGGGGTATGATCATTGAGGTGCGGCACGAATGTGCCGAAGGCTGGCACACATTCACAAGTGACCAGATTCCTGGACTGTTCCTTGCTGGCGAACAGCAGGATCTTGAGGAGCTCTATGAGGAAATCCCGATATTGATTGAATGTCTGACCAGGCACGATTTCGGTCATCAGGTAGAGGTGACCCCGGCTCAGACCTACCTGGACTACGCCGCCAGCCTGCCGGCGTCGCATCAGCCGGTCAAACACTACACCATCCGGACGCTCCCTGCGGCGGCGGCTTAATTGATATCTGCGGTCGGGGTAGGGTCCACCACCACTGTTGTTCAGCTTGAGGGTTGGCTGATTCAGCTTGGATGCTCCAAGCTGGATTGCCCCACCAAGCGTGCCTGTATCTGGATGGCGCCGACGGGATGGACATTTACGGCGCCTAACCCGGCGCACATGTATCTGGTCCCCTCCAGCTTCAGGGATCGTCTCCAGGCAATCCTTGTGCGGCTGGGCCAATTGCCCCCGAAGAGGGCGCCGTAGGCCGGCTCTGGTTTCGGATCGGTCGGTGCCGCTGTACCCGCTTGGTTATGGGGCAGTGGTATAGCGCGGGTGTCTCTGCCATAGAAGGCCGCCTTAGCGTTCCGCACCGAAGAGGATGCCATGGTCTTCAAGCCCAATTATAATTTTCAGCGCGCCGAACGCGAGCGCGCCAAGGAAGCCAAGCAGGAAGCCAAGCGCCTGGAGAAGGCCGAGGCCAAGCGCCGCCTGGCCGCCGGCGAGCCGCCGTTGCCCGAGCCCGCGCCCGATGCCCAGGAGCCCACCGATGCCGCCTAAGCGCAAAATTCTCAGCAGTTTCGTCAGTTTCGACGTCACCTACACGGACGGCACCCGCAGCTCCAACCGAAGGGTGCCCTACACGGAACTGAGCGGCCTGGACGGCGACGAACCCGCCCGCGGTTTCATCGAGGCCCAGGATCGCGAAATCGCCGCCGCCTCCGGCCGCCCCCGCGCCGACATCAAATCCCTGGCCCGCACACCGGTGCGGGTTCCGTCCAAAGTTTAACCTGTGAGCCAAGGGCTATGGCTCACCCTTTAAGCTTCTCCCCAGCGGAAGCATCCTAAGATCAACCACGAAGACGCGAAGGCACGAAGGCACACGAAGCCCGAAGCAGTCAAAAAGCCGCCACGGTCCGTATCTCCGTGGAATACCACCTTCGCCCCTTCGCGGTTATCCTGAGATATTGCGACCGGGCTGCATCTCGGGGTTGAGCGCAGAAGGGGCGACAGCGCCCTCAGGAGACGAAAATGCTAGAGAACTTCCTGGTTCAGCGTGTCACGGAGTCAGGCTGGGTGTTTGCCAAGTCTAGGGAGGAAGACATATTTTTGTTTGGGCCGGACTTAAAGAATGTTCGCAGACAGGCAGACGTGGCCGTTGAGCTTCTGGCGCATGCCAAAAGACTCGCAGCCTAAAACGTGATCCGCGAGGCTTTGCCGACCGACTGGACATCTCTGCCGCTGGCCGCGTGTGCTTGGTCACCTTCGTGCGCTTGGTGCGCTTCGTGTTCAATTTTCTTCGGGCGACCCGGCGCCGCTCAGGAGATAGGGGTGAGACGCTGTTGCTGATGAGGGCGCCGGCATACGCATGAAATATGTATCCACACGCGGCGAAGCCCCCGTACGCGATTTCGCCTCCGTACTCCTGGCTGGCTTGGCAGAGGACGGCGGGCTCTACGTCCCCGAAACCTGGCCACACATCTCCGCCGCCGACTTAAGAAGCCTGCGCGGCCTGAGCTACGCCGAACTGGCAGCGCGCATCATCCAACCCTTCGTCGGCGACACGATAAGCTTCGCCACGCTCGAGCATCTCTGCGCCAAGGCCTATCAAAACTTCACCCACCCTGCGGTCGTGCCCATGGTGCAGGTCGGCCCCTCCGTCTGGTCGCTCGAACTCTTCCACGGCCCCACCCTCGCCTTCAAAGATCTCGCCATGCAGCTGCTCGGGCTGCTGTTCGACCATGTGCTGAGCGAGCGGGACGAGCGCATCACCATCGTCGGCGCCACCTCCGGCGACACCGGATCGGCCGCCATCGAGGCCTGCCGCGGCCGCGCGCGCGTCAACATCGTCATCCTGCACCCCAAAGGCCGCACCAGCGAGGTGCAGCGCCGCCAGATGACCACGGTCGATGCGCCAAACGTCGCCAACATCGCCGTCGAGGGCGATTTCGATGACTGCCAGGCCCTGGTCAAAGCCATGTTTGCGGACGCCGCATTCCGGCGCGAGATGTCGCTCTCGGCGGTGAACTCCATCAACTGGGCACGCATCGCCGCCCAAATCCCCTATTATGTGGCGGCCGCGCTGGCGTTGGGCGCGCCGGAGCGCGAAGTGGCCTTCGCCGTGCCCACAGGCAATTTCGGCAATGTTCTGGCCGCCTGGGGCGCGCGCCGCATGGGCCTGCCGGTGACAAAACTCATCGTCGCCAGCAACCGCAACGATATTCTGGTCCGTTTCCTGGCGGACAACGACATGAGCGTCCGCCCGGTCGCCCCCAGCCTCTCGCCGAGCATGGACATCGGCGTCAGCTCCAATTTCGAGCGTCTGCTCTACGAGCTGCTGGGCCGCGACGCCGCGCACACGCAAACCATCATGGCGGATTTCGCCGCCTCCGGCCGCATGGACGTGCCGCCAGACGCCTGGCGACGCGCCACGGAACTCTTCACCGGTTTCCGGCTGGACGACGAAGCCACGTCGGCCGCCATCCGCGCCTTATATAAGGAGTCCGGCTATCTGGCGGACCCGCACACCGCCATCGGCCTGGCCGCAGCAGGGGCCCTGCCATGCCCCGGCGTGCCCACTATCGCCGCCGCCACCGCCCACCCGGCCAAATTCCCCGATGCGATGCAGGCCGCCGTCGGCTTCCGCCCCCCCCTGCCGCTGCATCTTGCCGATCTCTATGATAGGGATGAAAAATTCACCGTCGC
>Ga0116231_10002634_pt1 | contig 37525 bp, 22 predicted proteins | sample S1TSphgellanicum_2_FD_89695 | JGI IMG/M metagenome (GOLD analysis project Ga0116231, IMG submission 89695) | Host-associated microbial communities from peat moss isolated from Minnesota, USA - S1T2_Fd - Sphagnum magellanicum MG | ecosystem: Host-associated > Plants > Peat moss > Unclassified...
AAAAAAAAAAAAAAAAAAAAAAAAAAAAAAAAAAAAAAAAAAAAAAAAAAAAAAAAAAAAAAAAAACAAAAAAAAAAAAAAAAGAAAAAAAAAACAAGATAGATTTATATTTTAAGTTACAGAAAATGAAAACAAGAAATATAAAACAAGAATTTTAAAGAAGTATAGAAAGAGAAAAAAAATTTTAAAAAAGAGAAAAAGAAACACAAGGGGAAAAAAATCCAAGAAAAAACCAAGAAAATAGAAACTTTAAAACCCAAAAAAGAAAGAAGATTTTTTAAAAAAATGTATAGAAAATAAAAAAGAAATATAAAACCAGAATTAAAAGATACTGAAAAAAATTTAAAAACAGGAAAAAAAAGGAAAAAAATTCAGAAAATTCAGAAATGCCAGAAAAATGGTATTAAGAAAACCAACAAAAAGACAAGAAAAAAAATTGAAAGCAAAATAAATAAATAAATAGAATTTTATTTTTTCTAAAAGACCAAAAAATCTTGGTGAAGGCAACAAATCTTTACTATAATTGAAAGCTCATGGTGATGGCAACAAACCTCTGCTACCATTGTTGGTTTGCAAGGGCTGAACTCACCTCTTCTAGTTGCTCTTCATGTTGCTTTTCCTCTTCGTCTTTCTCTTCCCCCTTTTTTTTTTTGGTTGCTAATGTCCTCCTCTTCCACAGCTCCACACACACAACTCAAAACATACACACAAAGACAAAAAAAAACAAAACCAAAAAAGCAAAGTGATCACAAAATCCTCAAATAAAAACAAAAAATAAAAAATAAAAAAGAGAGAATAAAACAAAGAGGTCACAAAGACCTCAAACAAAGCTACATAAACTGAACCAGTATCTAATCTGACACCATGGTTAAATCCCCAAGGTTTTTTTGGAGTTGCTTCTGAACATTTTAGATATCCCATCCCTAGATTTAATGAAGGGTCTTTGAGTCCAAATTTATCATTTCCTCAGTTAATTATTAGCTCTAGAAGGTCTTACTCAAGAAGGTAAAGTTACCAGTGTAGGTCCCTGTTCACAACTTCACCCTGGCCACTTACTACACGCAACCTAACTCTAAACCTTCAGCTTGGTTCTTACTAATCAAAATTGATCATTCTTACTTGCCAAAGTGGGTACCTACTCAACCTTGTTATGTAGATACATGTGAAAGGGTTAATACATTGCTAACCACCATGGTTAGTTATGGGACAAGAATACAGCCAAAAACTGTTTTCTTTCCATATACCATTCATCTTGCATGGGTGCTGGTGGGTGCTGGTTCAATTTGACCACATAAGAGGGGCTTTCTTTCATAAATGGAGCTTGCTAATCATCCTAAAGGTGTGAGAGCAACCAAACATTGGTCCCACCTTTATATTCCCCCTACTCCCAAATACCTCACTAATACCACTTTATGAGTCTTATACTACACATGGGAAATAGCTATGTATGTATGTGTGTATACACATAATGTATATATGATCCTTTGGTTTACGAGTTGCAAATGGACCAATATCTCTCATTTTATTTTTAATTACACTTGGGTATTGTGTTATTTTGCATAACTAGTGATGATAATTGGTATTCTATTGTTTACTTTATTTCATAATTATCAATGAGGTGTTATATAACATGATGTACAATGTTCAACTTGTGACACGAAGTGAATATATATATGTGTGTGTGTGTGTGGGGGGTGAACTATTGAGTGAAGAGATATCATAGGAAAAGGCAATTGGATGAGAAAAATTATTTACATCCCCAAGTTCAACTCAAATTTCAAGCATTGAAAGGTATGTCACCATAGATGGCTACACATTAGAACCCTATGCATCATTGCCTTCATCTTAAATGTTTGTATTTCACATAATTCATTCATTTTGTAGATGTGCAATCAAATTCCTCTCCTTCTATCCATCCATTGCAAATCAATGTTCATACAAGGTGGTCTTAGGGGAAAGTCTAAAAGGCCCAAACCAATTGTATGTACAAGGTCTCATTTATTGGGCGTGCCTTTGTGAAGGCAATAGCCAGCTCCATATTACAATTTGTCCCTTTACCCAACTTTCTTATTCTTCTTCACTTGTTACAACCGAATTGGGAAAAGGTTTATGTTCACAAGAATGCATTAGCAAAGGTTTACATGGGTTTACTTTCAAATCAAATGGTTAATCAATGGTTGAGGTGCATTTTCCATGATAAAAAGGTTTACAATACTTTTCTCCTTTGGATTTGGTTAGGTTAATGTATTCATTGAAAATTTAGTACAATTAATTTCACTTGAAATCAATTTGAATTATATTCAAATTAATTGAATTAAATTAAATCAATAAAAATCTAATCTAATTTAATTTAAGTTGAAAACATATATTCAAAGCCACCACCCACTTGATTAAATGTTTTTTCTAAAAGAAAACATGATGTATAAGGTATGCATTTATTTCACTTATATCAATGTGAGCACTTTGCCCACCCAATATTGCATTTGGCTTTCTTAACTTCGCATGTTTGAATTCCTTTAGCAATTGTTGTTGTTTGCTTGCATCATATCAAAAGCTTAACAATGAGCTTACCATGATGTTACTATATTGTAATGAAAAAACACTTAAGGAATTACAAAGTTGCCAAAATTAAATTCAAAGGATGCATTTATATTATGCAAAATAGTCAAACCAAAAGCATTATTTATCAAGGATGGATTGCCATCCATGTTAAGTAACTATTTTAAGGTTCAAGGAAACCTATTTAAATGAAAATTCATATCATTTTTCATTTGGTCCAAGTTTAGAGCACGCTGACATATTAAAAATCCAATATTATATGTTTATAAAATGTTCAAAGGTGCAAAAAGCCAATCATGTAAAACTTTATTAAAAAAACACATTATAAATTAAGAAAATGTACAAAGGAGTAAAAATAAGAAAAAAAAAGAAATTACATGATGTCAAGTTGGTTCAAAGTAGATGTCAAATCTCTCCATGTTTAGAATTGACCACTTGTGGTAAGTTGGCCATATTTTTATGTCAAAAATTGATGGCCTATAATAGATCGGCCATGGTGATGGGAGATGTGTCTTGAAGGGGTGGAAGTCGAGAAACAACTAAACCTATGGCTATTATTCAACTTAAGATTGAGGATGCTTGCATCCTTTATAATGTGATCAAAACTTTTTGACAATGAAAAATGACCAAGGTAAAAAGATGAAGGCCCTTTAGCGCTTTCAAGCTCCAAATGGCATTGGCATAATCATGTAAAAACACATTGGCATGTTTGTGTAAGCAACCAAATACTTCAATTGCTAAAGGGAAGAATTGATTAGTAGGGTGTTGATTGCAATAATTCTTTTCCTTGGCTTGAGTTGTATTGGAGGCAGCCAATCCTTAAGTTGTGCAAGATTAGGGAAATAAATTCGTTCGCGTTGGGTCGGTAATGACAATGTTGGTTAAGGTGCAAATGCGATTTTTGGTGAGCACAATGTCAATTTGTTGATGAAAGGATTTGAATGTGGTTGAAGGAAACACATGTATTGTTTTTGTCCCACGTGGAAGCCAACATCTCACATAATGGCAACAAAGGTGTCGCAAATTACATCATGGGTTTTAGTGCATTCATTGCCATGAGCATAATGTAAAAGGTGGATATTCATCGAAAGATACTTGCAATTGAGAGATGGCGTAGTCCAAGTCACATACAAAATGTTGTGGAAAAAATTGGGGGAGATAATCGAAAAGCTAAAAAAACTAGTTGAACTCTAAACCAAGCACCCAACCCTAAGCCAAAACATGATAAAATTCAAACACGATGAACTTCAGATATATTTATTAAAAAAATGTTGGAAAGGGTATGATCATGTAGATGTTCTAAAATGGAATTTTGAAATTGAACCATTTATTGCCCAATAGTTGTTCAAATGTGAGAAAACACACATAAGTTGGGGGTGGTAAAAGATCACATGTCGCCTTGAGGTGTTGCTAGAAAGGAAATGAGTTGTTGTTGATTCGTGTTAAGGCTTCAAGAAAGAAAGGACGTATCAACCATAAACCTAATAGTTATGACTGAAACAACAAAGGCCCAATTTTTTAAATAGGTGGTTGGGGCAATGTTGGATGTCAATATGAGCTTGATGCTAATGAAAGTTATTGGGAGGGAGGTTTGTTTACGAGCTAAAGGTTCTTTTGGGCTATCAAAAGATCTTGGACCCAAAAGGCATCCAAACATTTGAAGGAAGGAAAAATCAAAGGAAATCAGGGATTTTGTGAAGGTGGAAAATGGAGGTATGCATTGTAAAATATATGATGGGCGTTACACGAAACAAAGAATTAAAATTCCAAAAACTACATGAACATCACCCATTCTAGGGAGAAGGTCCACATGTTGAACGTCCTTTAGCATGACATTTTTTATGAAGGATGATGTTAAAGTTGAAGTGCCCAATGGAACCCCCAAGACTTTAATCCTTTCGGATGAGGTGATAAATAAGGATGGGGTGTTAAAATTTGGTGGTAAGCCAGAGGGTGACCATGGTACGCATTTTTGAAGTTGGATACAAAGACCTATCGTACAAAGTTCGGTCTAGAAATGTTCATATGCAAATGATGCAATTGAAGGGGGGACTTATGATGTGAGTGTCATCTATAATGGATGGAAATGATTAATTGCAGAATGTAAAGCCCTAAAATGGGTTGAAGCAAATAATGCCCCCCCCCAAAGGATCACCTTGATGAGTTTCCATGGTAGATGGGATGATTGTGACATCACCTTCATGATTATAATGATTGTAAAACAAGGGATATTCAAGTGCACGAACAAAAGGGATGAATTGTATAATGTCCACCTGTTGCACGAAATTTTTGAAATATGACCCCTTTTGACATCAAATTGAAAACATTTGCCACGTCTAGCTAAAAAACAACCAAGTTGAAGTCAAGGTTCAGGGTGCACTTGATGCAATGGATTACTATTTCACAATCACTTTTAGTTGTAACTCCAAATTGGTGTGGGGAGAAATGTGTTGTAAAATATTCACAAAACTAAAGGCATAAAGTGTGGCTTGTGAATTGATACAATGTTTCCCCCATTGTAATTGGATGAACTCCATTTAAAGGTTTGGTTATGGTTAAGAAGTGGGCCACTCCAAGGACATGTGCAATTTGGGGTGGAATGTGACCATGTGTGGGATGAAACAAAGTTGGAACAATTGAAAAAATCCATTCACTAAATTTTCTAGGTGAAAACAATCCCAAAGCTATTCAAAAACCATCCCAAAATGACCACTTGTCGATAAATGCGGCATGTGTTGGAATGTCAACTTGAAGGAACTAGAAGAAAGTTTGAAGTTTTGGTCTAGCTCATAGTCTTCAAGGGAAAATGGGAAATGGTCATTCGATTTGAGGTGTAATGTGGTGAAAGTTAAAGTGGTGTCGAAAGATGTGGGTGCAAGAGAAAATGGTGCCAAAGTGCAAGCTGCCCGAAAGTATTCCCTTGCACACCCAAGGGTTAAACTGCGGAGTAGGTGTTTGTGAGTTGGAGGATCATGTTGGGGAAGAAGAATTGAACTCAAACTAGTTACTAAAGCTTCGTTTCGCAAAAAAAACTCCTTTTGAAAGTTTTCCTAATTGCATATTAGAAAATGCTTGAGTTGAGTTCGCATCTCCCTATATCACCCCACCATGAAGGGGCAAAACGAAACACCATTAAGGTGGCAAAAGGAGCAAATGCCAAGTTATCGCATTGTATAGGTCATGCACTAACTTATCCAATGGAAAACAAAATACCATTTGTACATCATGTTGTAAAGCGGTGGCAATGAGGTTGTACAATTGAGGACAACAAATACTTAAATAAAAGGACCTAACGACATCCAATGATGAAACCCATGTCTAAGTTCATGCAAGTGGGGTGGGAATAAGGGAAAGTATTGAGTCGAAATGATCACAAGGGTTCAGATTGGATGAATTGGATGTTTGACATGACTGTTGATGCCGAATTAACCTTCGACTAGTAAGTTGGCACCCATAGGTGGGCCATAAGACTTTAGGTGGAAGTTGAAAGCATGTTGAAAAAATTCGGGCATGTTGGGGGGTATGATCATGGCCAATTATAGGGACCAATAGAGTGGGAGAGGAAAAATGTTTTAGTTGTGCACGATTAAGGGGGTTTGGGAAAATGTATGGTTGGGATCCCACATTCACATGAACTAGGGGTCGGTAGGGGGAATTAGTAGGCATTGTGTGATTTGTTAGAATTGAAGGGATAACTAATGGGTGGTTTGTGATTTGCATGGGGGATGAAATGGAAGATAGGTCGATGATGGCACATGATAAAACGAATGGGCGATGAGAAATATAAAGTTCGATCAAACGTGATGAGGTGAGGGACATGGAATGTTTGTTACCCATGAGGTAGGAAGTTTACTATGAACATGGGCCCCACTTTCAAAAGTTGTTTTACTTGTTTCCAATGAGTAGGATCAATTCGAGCAAATTTAATGGTTCCTGTGCTACAACTAACCTTTTTGCTTCTTGTCTATGCCAACAGCCATGAATTCAGTATTGAGGCACATAATCTATTGAATATTTTAAAATGATAGTTGTTAGAACTTACATCCATGTAATATACTAAGTGATTCCCAAGGAAAATATTTAGTAATTGGCCTTAATGCACTACATGTGATTAACACAAAAAGTTAGTTTAATTGATAGCTAAAGGTATCAATTTGATAACAAAATTCAAAAATAGTGGGTATAAAATTGATATCTTGGGTGATGCAAAAAGAAAAAGAAAACTCTACTTGGACAATGTTGAAATTAAAATTAAAATTGTCCAACATTGGTTGAAACTTGTAAAGTGTCTCAATTTTCTAAGGTGGCACTTGAGAAGTCAAAACATATCCAAATTAAATGCTCTTTGTATCACTCCGAGGAAAGGATCTCAACATGAAGGTTACAAGGTCTTCATACCATATGTTACAAATCAAAGGTTTTTCTTGATAGTCATGGTTGTTCGCAAAGTCAAGACAAAACACTAAAAAAGATTCATCACCATTCATATTGCAATTTGGAGGGGTAGATTGTGTCCTACTAATGAGCTTGATGTGACCTTAATTCTCAACAAGGGCTATCAGGAAATGCTTTGGTATGTCCCAACCAATTGTGTTTCCTAAGACTAATGAAACCCCAAAATAGATAGACATGAAAATATTTTGATTTTGAGGAGTTGAAAGTTGTGTGTTGCAACCTCCTCCTTTGGTCATGGTCACTTGGAACAAATGAAAAAAAAAAAAGGAAAATGGAGGTGAAGAGGAGGGGGCATAAGCCGTGTACTGTGTGACCTCTTCCTCTTGTTGTCTACAAACTATAAACACCAACTATTCAAAAAAGTGAGAAGAGAGGGAGTGAGTTTACTTGCCTACTCATTTGTAGCTTGCTTGTTGGCTGGGTCACTGGAGCAATAGGAGTAGAATTGTGATGGCATTTAGGGGGACGGGGGGAAACACTAGCAATTAAACACATCACTTGTTCTTTTCATCCCAAACTTTTTTGCATCTAGACTTGGTTGCAAAGAACTCTGGACTCTATTCTTAAGTTTCAAATTTTTTGATACTACAAAAATGGGAAATTACCACCAATATAATTTCACTTGTGTTGTTAGGGCACTCCATTGTAGAGGAACAAATGTAATGAAATGTTGTCAAAGCTTTAGAAAGTTAACATGTTTTCGCTCTTAAATGGATGTCAACATGATTTAGATGTAGAAACACATACCGGCCACCACTTTTATATCTGCAATTACTAGTAGGTTTTTTGATACAAGTAGCATCTTTTGGGTGGGTGTTTAGACTTGTTAATGTCTTTACTTTCCATCCACACTTTAACAAATTTGTAATCTAGAGGGTTGAAAACATAAACTTGTTGACGTTCCACACATGATACCCTCCATGATGCACATACCAAGCCTACACTTGCATTTGCATGTTTGTTGCACTTAAGGAGCACAAGTCAATATGTTAGGTCATAGAATTCTGCACATATGTTTTGAAAAACAAGCTAGCACGTCATAGGTTTCACCATATGAAAATTTTACTCTCCTTGAATCCAATGCCTCCTGGTGTTTTGTTCAAAGTCTCTACTCATGATATTTGTCAATTGACCAAAGGAAGGATTATAAGATTACCTAAAACAACACCTAACAAACCAACAATTAATATTCAATCCCATCTCCAACTGATACACAATTGTGGCCATCACTGCAAGCACCTCCAGACTCATGTGTGACCAAACAGACAACTCCCACATACACAGTTTCCCGATCCCTGTGGGAATCCACCACTTCATATCCAATTTGTCTAAAGTTTGTCACTGCAAGGATCTGTAGTGTTCAGGTGAGCATGTACCTCAACCCCAACTTCAAGATCTCTTTGTGGGTTCAGCTTCATGCAGTTTTCCTTCATCTGAAAGAGTCGTGCATGAAAGTATGTGTTCTGACAGCAATGTCAATGAGGAGAAAACACTTCAATGAAGATAAAAGGCAGAGGACAAATGCTCAGAGCAAGCAAGTAACAGTAAGAGTGAAATAAGTACAAAACACGATTTAGCTTTCACAGAAGTACAAAGTGTACAATAGAGACCTACTTGATGGTGCACAACCGTATCACTTGGAGAAAGTGTCAAAGATGGTGGTGTGGAGTGGGTCACTCAAATGCGTAGCCCAGTTGTCAAGGGGTCCCTTGCCTGTGGCTGCAGCTTGCACAGCAAATCCAAATGCAGCAACCATGGCAAGCCTGGCATGCTTGATCTCGGCTAATTTCAAAATCTCCTTCTTCTCTGGGTCAGATGCCAGTCCAAGAGGATCAAAGAACTTGCCACCAGGGTACAGACGCTTCTCAGGACTCAACTCAGCATTCCTCTGGAATTCAATGTAACCGACGAGAAGGACTTCAATCCAGACCAACGTTGAAATGCTGAAGGGCAAAGGAAGACCGAAGTACGATGACCCCTCCACAAGCTCAACCTGCAAAACCCCACAGAGTACAAGAAGGCGAATATGATGACGACATAGCCGCATACAACATGGAAAGAGACATCATCGTGATATGACAAAAAAGAATGTTCTTCCTGAGCGCCGCAGATCTCTAGGGAAACACGAACTACTTCACATCACGTCTGAAGTAAGGCTCTAACAAACAAAGAAAATACAATGAAATCTTGCTCTAGGCTGTTCCGGGAGGATCGTAAATGTGGACATTTCAGGCAGAATATGCAGCAACAACCCCAGAAAGACAGCAGAGAAAATGAGAAACTGACCTTGCCGGCATCCTGCCATGTAACGCCTGTGAAAGTCTCGACAGCCAGGGCTCCCAGGACAGCAAGCATGGCCCATCTACCATGGATAAGCTCGCATTCCCTAAACCGCTGGAGACCGAACACCTCGCTGTAAGGTTGGAAGGGAGTGGGGTTGATGCTGCTCTTTTTATCCACCCTGGTTCCCAACACATCACCCGCAGGGTTCTTGGCCAGATTCTGGTTCAGCGAGTCAAGCTCGAACTGCAGATACTCCGGCGACTTGCCGAGTGAGAGAGGATCGAAACCGTAATCCCCGACCAAGGAGCCATCAAGCCAAGACGGAGCCTTAGCTCCAGGAAACCACAACGGCCGATCTCGGGTGGAACCGCTGGGGGGCTTGCGACTCGGAGCTACCTTGCTTACTGTCTTGGCCACCTTCTTCGCTCCACTTGCTACCTTCGCTACAACACGACTCCCGTTGGAAACTCCCAATACACGAGAAGCCGAAGCATCAAAGGATCCCAATTCCCGACTTACTGCCGTCAAGGACGATGACAAAGACGACGCCGCCCCAGCACGCGTAAGCAAAGCCATAGCCATTCGCTCGCCTGTGCAACAATCCACGAGACCCGCAGAGACGAGAGAGAAAACAAGCGAGAGAGCGGACAAGCGAAGTAAACACAAGTGCAAAGGAAAGCAGAGCAAATGCGCAAAAGAGCAAAGACGAAGGGAGAACAGGTAGGTACAAGGAATCGGTAGGTAGGTGGGTCGGTACAAAACAGTCGGTAGATACAAGAGGAGATTTCTTGAGCAATCCGCCGTAATGTGTGGCCATTGGTTGCTGCAATCTCTTGGCGATTAGAAGCCGTGGGATCGTCGTCCGGATAGGGGATCTACGGCTGCTGTTGTGCTATTGTTTATCTGGGCCAACAACCTATAGAAGAACACAACACACAATCCCCCCACCCCTCCGGAATTTCGGTCTGTTTCTTGTCCATTAATAATTAAATAATTATAATATACAATATTTAATTATTAATGAAGTATTTATAATTAAGGTGGCTTTTCTAATTAAAGCTTCTTATATATTTAAAAAGTGAGAACTAGGTATCTAAAATTGTTCTTGATTCCATTTTAAAATTAAAACAACTTTTAAAAACTTACTCTACTCCCATTTTATTTAAGGGTTAATTTTAGTCCATTTAAAAAATAAAATGAGATATAATATTGCATTTTAAAATTAAGAGTTAATTTTAATCCATTTAAAAATATTAAAAGTCAATTTTAGCTTTTGATTTTGATTTTGATTTTGATTTTTTTCCTTTTCACAAAATGCAAATTAAATTGAAGGTTTAGTTCAAATGCAATGGTGAAAAGTTGTTTTTGCCTTAAGGTTAAGTCTCTAATGTTCTTAATTGGATACTTCATTTAATCATCCAATTATGAATGGATGATTAGATCATAATCATTCAATTTGTGATTATGGGTGATTAATCATCCTTAATGATCCCTTTCCAAAGAAAGGAAAATAAAACCTTTTGCATGTATCAAGGAGATTTTGGAAATTGAATTTTTTAAGAAAATTGAGGATTTGGCCATTTCTCAATGTTTACTCAAAATCACAAACATGTGAAGGTCCTTTGAAACCCTAAATTGTAAAGGTCTTTGAAATTTTAAAATATATGATTTTTGATGTTCTTTTCAACCCACCATTTGGATTAGGGTAGTTCAACCTTAAGTTAAGTTAAGCATAAAAATACGAGCCATGTGTGTTTTCTTTGGTTTAAATTAGCATCTTATGAATTTAGGGAAATTAAAAAAATTAACAATTTAATTTGCACAAATTGTTCACATTTGGAAGGGATGTTGATGGTAATTTGTAATCAATTGATTATTGTTGCATAGTTTTGTTTCAACTTTTCTATTTATGCTTGTTGTATGTTTTAACCTTATCTTTGGACCTAAACCCTACAAGTGTGTATAGCCATTATGTCATCAAATGAACTTGAAAAAAAAATTGTGAAATTCATTGACTCATTAATTGTGTATCAAGTTTGTAGTTGTATTTAGATGTAAAACTCATATAAGAAGGAGGTTGCACCAAATGTCTATAGCAAGTGTGGTTTAAGATTCTACCCTAATGAATGGTTTTGGTGTGGGTTCATCTTCTTTTCATCACATCATTCATCTAAAATAATCCCTTCTAACTTGAAATCATTTAATAAGCTATGATTTACAAATTAGGTAGTTAGGTTGATTGATTTAGGTTGTTAACTATTTGGCATTTTTAGTTCAATCATTGACAAATGACATTGGTTCCATTTATGAAAACCTAATTTCAAAAGTTCATAACTACTTTCACAAACTATTATTGATCATATTTATGATATAATATTTTACTCTCTAAAGGTTGGTTTCATTGTTCAATAATCTTTAAAATAATGAAATGAAATTTTGTAAAAATACAAAGTTGAATTGTTGAAAACCATCATAATTATTCTAAGCTCTAATTTGAATAATTTCATTCCTAATATGACAATATCATAATACATCATGAAAAACTAATAAATTCGTATTTATAGAAACGAATTAAATTTATGAAAAAATTAGTCATTCATTTTATCCATGTGGAAACAAACCATAGGTTAAAATATATAATCAAACATCACAAAATAAGTTGCAAAATTAATATTTTATTATCCCATGCAATTGTAGACCTAATTTGGTAATTATGATAAATATTTTATTTTGGCATTCTAAATCCCTGTGAATGCTTGAATGACTGACAGATGGCAACAACAATGCAAATGTTATATGTTCAAAAATTAAAACCACTAGGATACCAACAACACACGTACACAATCATAGGAACCATACATAAATACTTATCCAAATGTTTACAACAAGTTTTCATAAATAACAATCATCAAATCTTAATCCAGATACATGCAACCACACCATACTTACATTGCACAATATATGATTCAAACATGTCGAAAACATAAAAACTTACCAAATGATACCATACAATTATTAACTAAAATAATTAATATTAAAAATTTGCTATATCTGTATGCAAATGTCATGCAACAATCAAATGGTTCATCTTGTGAGCTTTTTACAATAGCATATGCAATCAATATAGCATTTGGACTCAACTTGGAATAATCTATTTACATTGTCCTAGAAATGCAATTGCATTTCCATAACAACATAAACAATAAAAACACATCTCCATTCCCCAAACACATAACCACATAATTGAACGTCACTGGTAATGTGCAAATGCAAAACCCAAGACTCATAATTGTGATAAATACTTTACTTTGGCATGATGTGTCTTTTGACAAATGTTATGATGTCCAAAGTGAAGGAATGAATTCCCAATTATTGATTTTTTTTGGAGTATTATAGTTTTAATACACAACGGGTTGTGTCAAAATGCTAAATGATATGTAATTGAACAAATTATCACTTTGAATTCTTCATTATTTCATGTTGGACTCATAAATTGATAGTGCATATTTTCTTGTTCTCAAATTATAGTTCTCACTTTTGGATATCAAACAACTCAATACTCAAATTTTTTATGGATAATTTAACTTTATTCCCAAATCTATATTAAATGAAAAAACATATGGTCAAATAATTTTATTTCCAACCATAACTATCAACAACAATTTTATTTCTCATCCATCATCTATCCAATGACCATCATAATGCAATTTTTGCTCTTATTTCATTCTAGTTTTATTGGGTCTAACTACAATACCATATTATTATGCACTTAAAATTTCTATTTATAGAACTCATTGTGTTTTTAGGGTTTCTAGTATATGAAATATGCACACACAATATTATCCTTGGTCTTAAATTTTTTTTTATCAAAATGATGTTCCATTTTACAAATCAACACTTACACAACCTTGCAATTTTCCCCTTGACATTGGGATTGGAAACAACTTGTCTACTAACCTATCATGAGCTCATTCCTTCGGATTCACATCTCAAAATCACCCATAGCTTATTACTCTAGAGAGAATAAACATAAACCACAATTGGAAACAAAATATAATAATAATTACTCCTTCATCACCCTTCTTTCATAATGAAGTCATTGCAAGCTTAATAAGTTGGTATACATATGCTTTGCTCTCACTAGACCTTCTTGTTATTCAATTCTGAAATGGAAAGTTTTTTTTGTTTCGAAATAATTTTTTAGCCGTTCTCTCTACCTTGGTTGGTTTCACATGTCCTTGGCACTTTTAGGTGCCTCGTTACAAATGGCCAAATTTGATTGGCCATATCAAAATTGCAAATTTTCGAGATCCCATTGTGTAGTCTGCCCAAGAATGATTGTCAAATGGTAATGCTCAATAATGGGTTTCAAATAGGGTTTTCATCTCACCTCAGATCGTGAGATCAAAATGGATTTCCAGCTACATAATTTGATGCCCAAATGAATGTGCCATTGAATTGTTGGCTTGGGTCATTGGGTTTCAACAAATGGTCAGAAATTCATGAATTCATGGAGAGGTTATGAAATCTGGACCCATGTAGCCGTTCCTGGAATTCCATTCTGGACAGGGAATAGCATGTAATAGGCCGAAGGGGCAAGGTTTGTGTTTGGAGGACCTGAACTGAAGATGGTGTATTGGTTTGGTCCTGTTATGACCACTTCATAGATCGGCAGAACAAGTTGCCGTTGTCCTTGAGCAAAAGAGTGTGTGGTATAAGGCGCATTTGAAAGACGCAACTGAAAAGCTCCTTGTGGTGCAGGCACAGCAACCGTCAGTGTGAAATTCTGACCATAACCCACCTGTTACACAATATGCAATAGCACAAGTCTATTTTAGCTCAAACTCCCCCATGTAGTCATTCCCCTTCTACACAACTCAAATTGTGAATTTTTAAAAATAACACTAGAGTGCATTCTTTGTACTGGAAAAAAATAATTATTGATGAATTTTTACAGATCAATAACAAAATGGAATCGATGGTTCAGCGTTTAGGGTTTAGGATTTTTGATCTTCAGCATGAGCATTTCATTACCCAATTCATGTCTGGAGATCATATGGTTTGATTGGGTGATTGGTTTGTGTTTACTTACAGCAGCTGGAGCGACCATGACAGTAGGTCTTTGAGAATTGAATGAATCATCAATGTATTGGGGAGAGAAAGCCTCGACACGAAGCTCAGTTGGAAAAGGTTGAGTAAACGTATAGAATTCATGGGTGTTAGAGCCAGCAACCAGCACCCGAGTATCAGGCAATAGAACCGCAGTGGAATGGTAAACTCGTGGAATTGTGGTGGCAGCTTGAACTTCGAAAGATGAATCAACAGGGTTAAATGCAACTGGGTTTAATGTTGGATTGCTTGCAAGTCCCCAGCCAGCTGACCCACTTTGTGCTCCATTGATCAACAAGGTGCGACCGTCAGGTAGCAACAACATGTCACCCATAGTCCTTTGGAATGGCATGTTCAACATTGTCCATTGTGGATTTGTTGCTGTGGCTTCTAGCAATCCACAAGTGCTGGAAGCAGGTAATTGTGCCTGTGGATTCGAAAATGCGTTCTCATTTCCACCTCCACACACAAGGATTGTTGCTGTAGTAAACCCATTTGCACTATCAAGGGGAAGCATTACAGATGAACCCGTTGCTGGATAGTTTCGTGCCTCTGTTCCAGGCATAGTGGGGTAATTTTGGAGCACAGCACCTGTACAAATATGATAGATCATGATGATAGATCACAATGGTCACAAACTAGTATGAATTGTTGGAAAAAGCTGCCCAGAATGAAAACTGAGGATAGAAGGTACACACTTGGTGACCAAAATAAAAAAACCCAACGTGACTCATACAAAGGATTTTTGTGGAAAAAAAAAGCCAAAGTCAAGGAAAAAAAATTCTGAAATCACCATATTTCAACATAGGGCAAGAAGAAGATCAATGGGTACCTGAAGAGATATCCAGCAAAATGGAATCTCGTCTTGCAAAAATGAACAGATTGCCATTGGGTAGCATGTGCACAAAAGGGTACAAGTTATCCTCATCTCCGGGAGCTTTCAGAGTGGCTTGCAGAAAGGGGAGAGAAACTTGAGCATCAGACTGTTGGGGAGGAACAAACTCATAGCTGAACACACCTTGACCACCCACAATCAACACAGTTCCATCTGCCAGCAATTGGTTGGAGGCATACCACCGGCGCACCTGCAAATGGGTTTGGGCATCTTCAACCCAGTCACAAGTACCACCTGGTGCACAGGGAGCAAAATAGCGGATCATTTGAGCACCATCTGCATCTCCTCCAGTTTGAACCAAAGTCCCATCTGCCCGAAAGGCACCTGAGCTACACCATGTATCTGTCTGGATTGTCAATGGTCTCACTGTATTGGGTCCTGGAGTAAATTCCACTGAATGCGCTGTACAATCATGTGTCAATACCTGTCCAGAGAAAAAGAGAGCCCAGAAGAAGAAAAAAAACCACAATACATGTATCAATCAGTACCTGGAGAAAGAAAGCAAAAGAAAACCAAGCTTTTGCTGACATGATTTCTCTGACAGAAACACAAATGTGATCAAGATGTACAAAGCTTGACAAGATGCAAAGCTCCAGCTGTGACAGAATCAGCTGCGAAACACAATACACAATGTTACCCAATCCTACTAAAACAGTACAAAGCAGATTCCAATTGGGAAGAAGCTGTATCCAGTACTCCAGCTGGGTTTTTATTTATTTTTCTTCTTCTTCTTCATGGGTGTGGAGATCTTTCTTGTGAACTGCAATTCAGCATGTAAAAACCCACATTCAATTGGTGAAGAGGAAAATGAGGTGCTAAAATGTGTGAAGTGTTCTTGGCAGCATACCGCATCATTGGGATCATTCCGGCATTCACCATTAGGCAGATTGATTTGAGAGGCCCCGATGTCAGTTCTGTCTAGAAACACTACTGTACCATAATGAGTTACAGCTGTGTGCATTGATGCAATTCCCGCATTCTCGAGTAACAACTGCAGCAGGCCGAAGTTTCAACAAGAACTTAGTCAAAAGATCACCACTACCCAACAAAAAAAACAAAAAACGTTCATCAGTAATTTGAAGAAGAAGAAGAAGAAACAAAACTACAAAGCTGCAAACTTCTTCTTCTTCTTCTACTGTATTAATAAAATAAAAGAGCTTCAACAAATCACCTGCCAGGTTCCTGGTTGTCCGAGACAAACAAGTGCTTGATTGACCAAGGTGAATGCAATGATGATGAGCATGAGAGAAACATGAGGAGAACAACCCATTTTGCAGCAGCTTGTTATTTCTTCACAGAGACAGACAGACAGACAGAGAAAGCAAGCTTTTGTTAGCAGCAGCAGCAGCAGCAGCAGCTGAGTGACGAAGTTGCAACAGGGAGCTCCAGCAACAAACACAGCAGCTCAAACTGAATCATCATATCAAAGCTCTTACTAAAAATGAACAAAGAAACAGAACCCCCCAAAAAACATTCTTGATCATTTTGCACTAATCAAGCTTAATGTTTTGATCAAAGCACCACTAATCCAAAACCGTGTGACCTTAGTCACTTGCACTAATGAAGCTAAATATATATATATATATATATATATATATGTATTATACAGAATATGATGAGCATAATTGCCAGAGGAATTTTATGTTATTTTATTTTATTTTTGAAATAGCCACATTTGGCTAATCCCTCTGGTGGATGATCATCATTGTGGCTACATCACAAAATTGGATAATTAATTAAAAATAATAATCCTGGTAGTAAGTAATATGTGTGTGTGTTGTAGGTTTTTTGTATATATGACAAATTTCTGTGTTAAAAATTATGGAAAACTTTCTGTGTAAAACCTATAATAGGCATACAATTTTTCATAATATCCCATTTTAAAACTTCAAATGTGAAAATTTGAAAGAGCAAGCTGAAATTTCTGTCTGCATTAAGTCATTGTTAATTTAGCTGCCCAAAAATAACACCAACCCAGATGATGATGCAGTTAAAAGAAAAGAAAAATTAATTAAACCACTTAAAATGAAACAGAAATTAATTAAAGCACTTTAAAATGAAACAGAAATTAATAAAAGCACCTGAAAATAAACAGAAAAAGATACAGAAGATGATGATGATGATAATATTGTTAGCCAGAATTATAGTATTTTTAAGTACTATGATTTGGCTGACAAACTCCCTTGATATGTGGGGAATTTGTTATGGCTATTAATGCAAGCTGCCATCATCCTTTAATGCACCACTTGCATTTGCACTTCCCTCTTCCATTGCACATTTTTAAATTCCCTTCATTGACCTCATGAGGGTACTGGTAGGCTAACTAGGGTTGTTGTTGGGTTTTTTTCTAGTTGGGTTTTCATCAAAGCTATTCCAACTACCCTAGGCTCTACCTAGTGTAAACCCTAAACCCCTTCAAACTATACACAAAAACCCTAAATTTTTATTTTTATTTTTAATTTATGTTTTTTTGGTTTCCACATTCATTAGTCCTAATTGGATGAAATCAGAAATGGGAAAAAAGGGGAAAAATAAATTAAAAAATCTGCCTTTCAATAAGAGGTTTAATAATAAAAACCATAAGTCTCTGTTTGGTGTCCATGGCTCAAAAACCATAATAGGCCACTGAAGTGGCTTTTTGGCTAAATGTGTAGGGCACCTGATAATACACCAATGTAAAAGGGATTCATAGGTTTTGCCAGTGTGAAACCAGCACTTACAATTGCACCATCATCCACTGGATGCCTCTTATGTCTTCATATTGTGGATGAACCTTAACCCAAGTTATTACCTGGTTTCACCTTGGTAACCGCATTATGTAAGAAGTAGGTGTTACATGTAGGTAGTAGATAGGTAGGAAAATAGGTGCCTACTAAGTAAGTAGATGGTTTATACATAGGTAGGTAAGTAAGGGCTGGTTTACTACCTACTACTAACCATCCTCAAGTGGGTAGTTAGTAGGTAGGTAACATAAAAAGCAAAATGAGCTAACCAACCATGGTTAGCTAGGGAATTGGAACCCAACACAAAACGGTTTCCTAAACCATGGTACTCAACACAAATTTCAAATTTATGGTGGTTTAACTATGTTGACTCTAGTTAAATGTGAACCTTTGTGATTATTAGTAAATATTAGGTTATTTTCTCTCAAAATTATTCATGAAAAAACTTATTGATTATGTTTCATCCATGATTATTTGGTGTGGTGTCTTTTGAACCCAAGAAAGAAAGGTGAAACAATGTGGCTTTTTAAGATATACAATTCATTCGCGAGATTCATATTCTATGCTTTTGATTAAAATATTTTATTTGTCAATTAGCAAAGTAAAGTTTGTTTAAAGAGCTTTAAATCTCCAATTTGGGGTTTTTGCAATTAAGTTAATTCTAAAGGATTTCAAAGGTAGTTTGCAATAATGGAACATTGTTTGTTTGACTAGCAACATGATGCTTCAAGGAAGAAAGATATTAATACGAGTTTTCTCAAATGTAATATCACGGTGAATTATCTCATTTTGTCAAAATTCTTGGACTAGAACCCCCATGGTTGGGGAACAAGCTTAGGATTAATCCAAGGTTATACAGTGTCAATTCAAAGATTTTGTAATTAAATATAATTCATATTTTTATAGAATATCCAAATATTAGGATGTTGATTGCATTAACTCCCACTTTCATTGTTTATGCTTATGATTTACACATTACAAGGAAATAAAAGAATAAATTAAATTAGGTTTTATTTTAAAACATCTACAATGGTAGAGAATGTATTGTAATACTTAAAATCATTTTACATGAGTTGTAATGATTTAAATTAAATGAAATAATTCTTAAAATTTTCAAAATATTTTTGCATTGTATTCCAATTTTGAGTAATAACCTTATTGGCATTGGGTGTTTAATAGCATATCTAGTTTTACTATAAATACACATGTTAATTTGTCTTTTCATATCCATGTAGGAAGGGAATAAGAGTGTGGAAAAAAAGTATACACACACACACACATATAATTTTAAATTACAAAATGTATTGTAATAGTTAAATTATTCTTGAATTTTAAATTTTATGACCATGAGTATAATTTTGAAACAATGTTCCAAACTGAAATAAAATAAAAATAAAAAATTAAAATTAATGCAAAAATTTCTTGAAGCTTAAAGGTATTAGCAAAACTTTGTTAAAGGTCAATTTTTTAGATTGGCACCCACCCCATTGGTTTGATATAACAAAATTAACCGTATGTTTTCAATATGTCAAGGAGCTTAAAAATTCGAGTTGGTAGTAATTCCTATGATGCTTGAACCAAAATTAAACAAGACATTCATCTTGGATGTAAATCAGTTCATAAGGGGGCCATGGGCGAGGGTTATCCCAAAAAGATGGCATGGCATACCACATTAACAATAGAAAAGAAACATCTCACATAGGCATATGAGGTGGCCAATAGTGTGAATGAAGTTAGAATATGATATAATCCCATATCATGGTAATCAAATGTGAACAATACCAAGCTTAGGATTTGAGGAGTATAAAAGAGTTAACTTGTGGCAATACACAAAATTAATCTTCTCAAGTTATAGTCCAAAACAAAAATATTTCAAACCAAACTTGCAATTTGCAACTAATTTTATCAAAAGATAACAATAATGTGGGAAATTTTAATTGAATGATGATGTTTGAATGCAACATGTTTACTTGACAAGGATAAATTTCATTCATTTATGAATTGAAATAACCTTGATACATCATCACCATGACCTTACATGAAAAACCGACAATAGTTCAACATTCAAATATTGTGTGATGCAAAAGTTAGGAGTGGAACATATAAACCTCACATACACCCACATCAAAGTGGCTGGGGGTTGTGCCTATACGCAATGGCTAACCCTAACCACCATGGATGGTATAAATAGATTGATATATGATTAAAAGAAGGAAATTAGGAGTAAAAACTAGAGTTGGTCTTGTATATAGATATGTTCAGCTTTAAAACAAAAATTTCTTAAGAATGAATTGTGTTAGAACAAAGAAAAGAAAAGGGTGGTTTAGGCTTAGCAGCCCCAATTTCAATACAATCCTTGATTGTATGATAGGTTTATAAGGTAGGTTAACCAAAGGTGGAACCATGGTAACTCAGTTTGTGGTTTTATTGTGGTTTCATCCACATATGGGGCAAAAATTTGGGCTTGTAATTTTCTTTGGCAAACTAGGCTTGGCAAATTCTTAATTGCCAAAACATGGCTTTACTTTGCTCAAGTAAAGCCTTGGGGGAGGGGCTTTTTTGGTAGGCACATGATGTTCAATAAATGGAATGACAAGTCTGGTACAAAGTGCAAGGATCCAAAGAGACAAACAGACAAGGCTTCCTGCAATTTGACTCCCAATAAACAAACTTGGGTTGAAACTTGGGGGGAGGGAACAAAGTGCATTAAATGGGTGTTCAAATTCCCACTGCTATTTCAAAGGGAGGAGGAGCATTTGGCCCACTGAACTGGTCAGTAAGGCAACTGGAGTTTGAAAGCACCTTACCAGTTCTGGCCTCATCATTCTCTTTCTCTCTCTCTCTCTCCACTTCACCAATGAAACCCCCACAAAAACATGGACCACAATCAACCCATAGGTATCTACCAACCTATCTACCTCCCTAAGTTGTAAGGTAGGTAGGTAGATAGGTATATAGGTACCTAGGTTGTAAGGTAGATAGATAGGTAGATAGGTACCTAGGTTGTAAGGTAGGTAGGTAGAGATAGGTGGGTAGGTGGGTGGAACACTAGGTGACTCCCACTGAGGAAGGAAATGAAGTTGATGGTTAGTAGTAGTTAGTGCATAGCTAATGGCTAGTGGATTGTTAGTGATACTAGTGAGTTGTTAGTTAGTAGGTAGGCGGGTAATAAGTAAACACCAGTTGTTTTTTTTTTTTTTTTTGTGGCAATTATTTGAATTTTTAAAGAACCGTCTATTTCAGTTTTATAAACATTTCAGAATGAGAGAATCGTCAGTTATGATTGTTGGAAAATGAACATCGGAATCAAAGAACCGTCAATCTCGGTTATTTGAAACCCCTCCAAAAATTGGTATAAAAGAACCGAGGAAAAAGTGGGAGTTTTTTTTTTGGGGGGGGGGGCAGATACTTGATAGTTTGTGAGAACTGTGGTTAGGAATCCTAAGAACCGTCCTTATAACCGTTGGGCTCTGTTTCTAATAACCTACCCCTGTTAAAGCACCCTATATGAGAGCTATTGGACTGTTAGGGATACCTAGTTGGTCGTTAGTGGGTAGTAAAAACACTAAAAACTGAGGTAATCACCATGTTTAGCTAGTGAATGAACTGGAACCCAATGGAAAAGTGTTTTTTTATTTTTTCTGTCCACCTATATCATCCATCCCTCATGCTGGGTTGTTGTTGCTTGGTTCACTCTCTGGCCCAACAATGAATGAATGTCACATGCCACATTCATTCATTGAACGGCCCGGGTATCATTCTGTCAGTGTGAGGTTGCTGCAGACAGACATGAAAGTGAATGCTCTGCACAAAATGCCTTCCCTACAATTTCCAAGGCAATTCAAATGCCACTTCCCCCAATGGTTTTTTTTTAAAATTTAATTTTAATTTTAATTTATTTAATTTATTTTAAATATTTAAATATTGAATAATAATAATAATAATTTTTTTAATTAAAAATTTTTAGAAATAAATTTAATATTAAAGAAAGAATTCAAATATTCCCACAATATAATTCTTCATGCAATTAATTGTCTTCTTTCTTTCCCGTCTTCAATGGACTCCTTTGTCAACAAAACTAATTGTCGTTGATTTTTTTGGCAAATCTTTTGTATGAAGCCAAAAAAAGAGATTTTTTTTTTGAAAAAATGTGTTTTTTTTCAGTGTAACATAGAACTTTTTTTTTTCTAAAAATTTTATTTTAAAATTTTAAAAATATAATGTGTTTTCTTTTCACGTAAAAATCATATTTCAGCAAAAAAAAATCATTACTTTTGTATAATGATAATTTCAAAAAGACCAAAAAAAACACACACACACAATAAATATTATGGTGGGCTTTTTTAGTTCATTCATTGATAAAAAGTAATGCAGTTTTGCCCGGAGTCAGAACGTGCCCATTGTTGACACTGCACAGGAACTTCCTCCATGACTATTGTTGTTGTCCTGTGTTCACAGAACACTAAATACCACACGCTTATGAACTTTGCAGATGTCGGTGTGCGACAATCTTGCACCCATCCAAGAGAGACCTAAGCAATGTCTGCAATTTCATTACTTCAACTCATCATGGCTTCTGTTTGGGTTGAATTCGGAGGCCAATTTAATTCTACAACCTCTCCATAACTTACATAAAGCGCAATGGTACAAACACGGAATTTTGTTTGAGAATTTGAACTCCCTCCGTATGTTAGGTTAACATCCATTTCACTAGGTTGACATGAGAATTTGTCAAGTACAGAGTATCATTCATTTTGTGGAAGCAACTTCGGCTTTTCTGACTCGAGATAAAATTTTAGGGTTTCAACATTTCAAGTCTTGGCACTCAGTAGTTGGGTGGGTTTGTTCAACAATGCACGACTAGGCTACCTTGTTCCTGGCTTCTTCTTCCACACTAATTATATGGTTTTCAGAAAAATGTTGAGATTTTCAAAAAACTAAAATTTTTGATTAAAAAATGCCTGACCAAAAATATTGAATCTTCAGGAATTTTTCTTTCAAAACGAAAATTTAAAATTAATTCGTTATTTGAAAAGAAATTAGTTATGTTTGTGACAGTTTGAAACCAAGCTGTACTAATTACATTGCTATTTATTTACTATTAAATTCATTTTTTGCAGTCAAATTACCCTAATCCTGTTACTACATGCAGAGTTTTTCTTTTTTGGTAATTTCATAATATTGAGATTTTTTTTAAATATTGTATTTTATACTAGAGAAAAAAATTCCAAAAAACCCAATTTTTCTGGAAAGAAAAAAAGAAAAAAATTGTCAGGAAAAAAAAAGAAAAAAAAGTTACATGGTTCCTTCATTCCTCATGATTTTGTTGGGCCCTAGGGACTAACCCATTGGATCCAACTTTTGGAAGGTTTACCTTATTAGAACCGGTTTCACATTAGGTAAAAACCGGTTTCTTCGGTGAAAGTGTTTAGACTGTATGGATCAGAACGATTTTTTTTGGTGTTCAGAGTGTGAACACAATAGGTAGATGTACAACATCTTAATCTATTGGCAGGGCCAGCATGTTTGTGATGCCTTGTTCGAACTAGGCACAAAACTATTATGTGACGATCTGTTTGTTTCATGAGCAATGTTGGCCCATTCCACAAACTGTCAATTGTGAATTATAAATGATATTTGCTGGCTGTAAACAACATACATGGCTTTGCAGAAATGCCCATTAAATTCCACATGTTCACAGAATGTGGATTGCTGATCCCATGTACCATTTACATGTTTTTCTTAAGGATAGTAGTAGTAGTAGTGATGGTTGTGAAGCCTGGTTGTTATTCAATGCATGTCGGTGGCTAAATCTGAAAAACCATTCACTTCCTCAGAGTTTAGAGGGTGTAATGCTCTCTACCTCTATTGTCATGGCATTCAATTTTGTAGTCTCTTTGGAGGATATCTTTTACATACTACTGACGCTTCGTTGAAAATATGAGGTGCCTTACATATGTGTATGAGGTCTCTTGTAGTAGGCATATAGTGCCTCTTGCTCCTATTGCCTTGTGATTTTACCTATGTTTAAGCTCATGACATGTTTGCCTTATGTTTCAAGATGTGTATGTCCATTGGCAAATGAACATGCGTGAAATGTGAGGCCATACTTGGATGCCACCCAATCCTAGGACCATTATTTTGGGATTGCTCTCAGTTAGGTTGCCCCTACATACACATACACTAGAAAACATTTGAAAAATTACCTTTCAGTTTATAAGTGGGTTTTAATCATAACTCTAGTATGGCTTGTGCCATTGGCCCAAGTGTGAACCCATTATAAAAATAGGGAAACTCAACATGTGAGCATTTGTCTTGCAATGTATGTATCGATTTTTTGAACAGCCAAATATGAAAGGAAATCATGCTTTGAATTGAACGGTAAACCTTCAAGTGTTACCACGTTCTCAACTGATTTTTCCTTCCAAAACCTGGTTTTTTAAAATTTATTTCAGCAGCAGAAATCATTTAAAAATCAATATCTCCCATATTCTGAATCCAAGTCTTGCCAAATAAATTCCATTAAATCCTACTCCTCAAGATCTTTCCAATAACACCAAAGGCACATTCCAATTCCTCCATAATTTTCAGCTACAATTTAATTTAATTTTCAGTGAAGAAATCATTCAATATTCAAGAACTTTTGCATTGTAAGTCCAAAGATCATGGAACCAAGCCCATGCACCCCTCCTCATCAAGAGCTTTCCAAAGACACCTAGAACACAATCTAAAGCTTCTTGGTAGGGTGGATCTCATAACTACAAAACAAAACAAAGTAGACTACCATCCTTCATAGATAGATGGACACTTGTGATTAGAAAATGTTTTAGTTGTTAAAGACAAGTGCCATCGAATAATTAATTGTAAAAGGCACCACATGGCATGGAAGTTGATTTAGCAGTTGCAAACCCTTATGATTATAGGTAATTTTTTAATCCCTTATCATGAATGATAAACATTATGGTGTTGAGCTGAGTAAATTTTGTGCAACTTAATTTTGTGATTGAATTTGTGACTACATTATGAATTGTTTCATGATGTCAAATGCCTTAACTACTTAGCCTAGGCTAGCCTAGCTTATTTATAAATATTTAGATAAAATAATAGGTAAGTATTAATGGGTGTTTATCCCAACCAGGCCTCTAAGGTGTAATTATAAAAATTTAAACCCCTCATCTTCATAAGAATAAATCAAGTCATTGACCATTGCATCACACCTTTATAAAATCATAAATTTTGTTAATATTTATTTCACATTTCTGTTTGTAAACATAAAATTTCTAATCCTATATTCTAATATAAATTTTGGATTGAAACATCATAAAACTAATAATAACAAAATTTGCTCATTTAGATCTATTCAAGACTAGTTTTAGAATTAAAATCCAGTAATGAAAATATGATAAAAACATTCAAAATAATAATTTTGGTTATGAAAGTAAAGTTTTTCTAGAAATCAAAGTGCTCTTCTTTCATGCTCCATTAAAATTTCATTTTTATAAAACCCTTCTCTTCCTCTTTTTCAAAGATATAAAACAATCATGTGTTCTATTCAAATTCAAACAATGATAAAAACTATGTAATCTAACTAGTAATTCTTAAAATAATACCTAAATAAGTAAAAATATACTAACTAACTATTACCACCAGTAACTATTCCCTTAACATTACCCCACTTGTACTTTGAATTACGTCTCGAAATTCTAGATCAAAAATTTGTTAAAAAAGTTAATTTTAATGTTGTTTTTGATCTTGTGATTCAAAAATCTAATGTTTCTCTAACTGCACTACAATTTGATCCATTTGTATTACAATTGTTCTACCTATGGCTATTGTACTTCAAATTAAAGCAACATTTAATTCTTTGTCATGGCTCTTATAGTGTTTCTATTGACAATTATGTAGTCGTTTGATGATGTGTTGTTGTTTGCTCTTGTGACTACAACTTTGATGTCACTTGTGGTTATTGCTATGATTGCAGATCTAATGTAATTTGAATATGTTCCTGTTGTTGCAACTTTAATGTAAGCTTAGTTTGATCATGCTGAACTTCCTGAGTTTTGTGTTTTTCATTTTATATCTACTCCCCTATTTCTATGGCTGCATATGCATACTCTAGAGAACTAACCTCCTGCACAATAGATTTTATTGGTTTTAAAATCTATTTTAATGCACATGTAGACCACCACTAGCCTTCCTCTTAAGGTGATCCTTCCCTCCTCTAAGATCTCTTGGTTCTTCCTTTGATGTTTTTGTACTTGATGGTCCTACACCATCAATATTCCCTTTATCCTTTTCCTCATCTGAAATTTATGGTTCTAGAGAGAGAACTAAAGGTTCATATTCAAATGTTGGCATGACTTTCTCCATTTGAGATATCCTATGCTTGTATAACCTTTCATTTTTCTCATACCTTTTGTAGACCTCTCCAATATTTTTCTAAACAATATTCTATATTACATCCCACCACAGATCTACATCTTTTTCTTCCATTAACAATGCCTTGAGTTTTATCTGAAGCAAAATATTTTTCTTCTTGAATTCATTGTTTTCTATGAAAACACTATCAAAATTAAAAGGCTTTACTTTCTTGGTCTCCTCCAAAAGTTTATGCAACTTCTCATTAAAAGTTATTTTCTTTTTGCAAATTTTTGTCCATCTGTGCATGCCTCTAATAAGTTTGCTTTTATATGTCATTCTTTGCTTAATATATATAACCAACTTCCATTCTAAGTTCATCCAATTCCTTTTGTTGCTTCAAGAGAATCTACTCCATATTCTTATAGTATCTCTGAAGTTTGTTGTATTCCACACTCATAATATCCTTTTCTACCTTCAAGTTCTAGTAATTGACATCTATCTCCTTTAGAATTGTATGTGAAAAATCATTTTCTACTTTGATGTTCTGCATATCCTTGCTATGCTTTTCCATGTTATTAATCTTTTATCTAGCTACCTATAATTTTGCCAATATTTGATTATTTTGATTATCCTTATCTCGTAATTCTGCTTTGAGCTTCTATTCCTTCTCCAAAACCCTTACAAATTCTAAATAGATATGTCCTTTTCCTCTATGATCTATTTGTTTTTTATCTCTAGATCAAAAAGTCTAAACAAAATATTAGTCATCTACACATTATATTATGTTGCCTCTTGAAACATACTAGCAGTTCTTTTGTGTTCATCCAATTCTACTTCTATCCCTTGTTTAGATCTTGGTGTATGAAAACTAGGAGTTTGACCCTTGGAATTTGTTCTTGAAGAACCTAGACTTTTATGTGCAATCTACATCTTTCCAAATACATTTGTGCCTGTTGCAGAACTTGGTCTTGAAAGTAACATACCTTCATTGTTCTATGGTGTTGGAACATATTGTTGTACTTTTAGTGGATCCAAGTCCAGATCCTGTATCTACTCCTTTGTTGGCTAGTGAACTTGAAATTATGGCTATTTCTTGAGCCATCTTTGATGTTCCTGCCCATCTGATCTCTTGCCCCTACTTTGGAGAGATTTCTGGTCTTGTATCAAATTAAAAAGATGTGGATTTCTCCTTTTGTCTCTAATGTTGATGTTGTTGTTTCCTTAGCAGTTATGCTACTTATTAAGGATTAATATTGCCTTTCATTACAATATCTTCTTATCTTCTCTACCTCTTCTACAAAGTTTCCCTCTCTTCATCAGCATCAAACTAAGACATCAAAACTACTCTTTTGGTTGTCCTAATCTCTAATTATTTCTCCTTTTTAGGATAGATATGTGTAAGGTTTAGAGGTCTTTTGTTTTTCATGAACCTCTCTTTCAAACTTTCCCTTCTTGTCATGTCCTCATGTGGCTATGGCTACTTTTTTTTCTCATGTGGTTATGCTCCTTCTAATGAAAACCACTTCTAAAACATAACTAGTATTATGGCATAATGGCATATATATATTTTTGGTTCTTTTTTGGCTATTCCTTCAATCATGTTTTTCTAACACTTCTCCCATTTGATCAATTCTTTGACCAATTGAAAATACATAATTGTAGCCCAATCGACAAACTTTCCATGATCTACCTTAAAAATCATCATTGTAGACTTATTACTATAATATTGCACCTTACCTTTTTGGTAAATAATAAGCAAAATGGTAGCAATTTTATTGGCATATTCCAACCTCATTTTTTTTACAACCCACCCTTCATTGGTGTTGTAAGTGTTAGGGACTCTATAAACTATATTTACCAATGCTACTCTGGCATCAGACATTTCTACTTGATCTGCTTCTGTTTCTCCTCTATAGTAGATTTAAAAAAATTCTGCCAACAAATGCTTGTTGATAATTATCTGCTTTTCCCCCAACATAACTTTGATTATGTTATATTTTGGATCCAACTTCTAGTTGTTCAAAAATTCAACTAGAATGTTGTGCCGGGGAGTCTTTTAATTAATTTCAAATATACCTACTAAGATAATAACACATCTTGGGTTTACAACTGGTTAATAAAACAACAATTGTTTTTTTTACTACACGTTCATGTTAATGACTTTGTAGTTGTAAAAGACATTGTGGTGCCACATGGCATTATCGTTTTGCGACTATAGTTGATATCACAACTTGATGGTTCTTACAAAAATATCAAAAATGTATTTTTAATCATCCAAAATTAGGTAATAACAAAATTCCATTCATTCTTGCAACTTTTCGTGAATAATAACAATTTATGGTCGTGTGATGTTGGTGTGACATGCCACATGGCAATGAAGTGGACTAGTAGTTGCAACACCTCATGACTTGTGACATTAATTTCACATCATGATTCATGTCATTGATTTGATGAATTAATTTCATTTATTAGCTAGTTGAAAATATTGTTGACATACCTATTAAATTAACCTATGTATGTAGGCTACTTAATAGAAACCTACTTTGTAATATAGGCTATTTTGTAAGTTACTTAATTATACATAATAAATTTACTACATCTAGTATGTTTAAATATACCTAAAATAAGTTACCCTACTAATAGGTTAACCTAGTAGGCTTGCCTAAGTTCCTAACTTTAGGTTTTATGCCAAGTCAACCTACCTATAGCTTCATTACAAGATATTTTATCAAGTTTGTAACCACATCAAATTTGTGCAACTAGATGTGACTATGATGCGACTAGATGCAACTAAATGTGACATAATTATCTTAGTTTTTTCTTTAGCCTAAAAATGCATAGGTTAGTAAGTACTATAAGTTGACAAACTAGATCATCTTAAATCAACCTAGGATGGTTTAAGTTTAGGCTAGGTTGGTAGGTAGTAAGTAGGTTGACCTAGGTTGACCTAAGGTGCCCAAGGTTAATTCAAGACTAAATTTTTTGAGTTTTATAACTTTGTGTTAAATTTAATTAGTATCAAAAAATGTGGTAGTGCAAGGGATGAAAATTTGAACCCCAAAGTGAAGGTGAGGGGTTCAAGTCCTCATTTGTGCAACCTATGATACCTAGGCCAAATGGCCTAGGTGACTTAAGTTACTTAACATAGCTAGTTAACCTAGCTAGGTTGACTTTTGGCTAGATGAGCTAAGCTAGGTTACTTAGCCTAACCAACTTAGCTTAGCTAGGTTAGGCTAGGTTGACTTTTGGTCATGTGCAATGACTCATAAAGTGTGTATAAATTTTTGACACATGAATTTAAATTACCTATTAAATAGTAAATGTTTGTACAATTGTGTAGGCAATTACAATAATAGACACTACATGTGTTATTTAATCATAGCTAGCAAAAAATATTAATGACACATTTAATAGCAAATTTATTAAAAATTATCAACTATCAATGAATGCCTTTAATAATGAATAAAATATGTTTAATTTTGATCAATCTTTTTGTTTAAACTTATGATAGTCATAAATTGTAATTGCATGTATAATTAAAATCCAAATGCATTAAAATTTGGATGCATCATAATGTAGTCAAATATACAATTATTAGCATTTGCAATTATCGTGATGTATACAACTGCTATATATGTAGTCACAAAGTAAGTTGATTTGGACATTAATCATAGATTAGTCACAAATATAGGGTTGAAATGAATAAAATTTTCTTGTAATAATAAAATTGTATGAACATCAACTACATTAATTCGTATGTCAAAGTTGTAATTTAAGGTATCTTATGACATGTTTGGTATTTGAAGACCCATTGAGGATTTGAGCTATTACTTGTCATGGGGAGGGGTGAAAGATAGACCATTTTGTTGTGAAAAAACATATCAATGTCATGTACAATGTAGCAAGGAGTTTAGAAAATCATGCCAGGCCTATGCAATCTTTTGCAATATAAACATTGTCCTCAATTTACACTATGAAAGGTTTGATCGGTTTTTCTGTGTAAGGTAAAAGCCCCGAGACACAGAAATATTCCCAAAGCAAGGGATCTATCAAGCCTTGCAGTTTGAGAATTTTTTAGTAACTAAAACTTGGATGTGAGAAATATTGCAACAGGGTTACATACTGAGCTTTGATGGGAGATGCTCTAAGATGGCCTCCACATACATTTACCAATTTTGTTCCTCCCAAAGAGGCCTTGTACAGAGTATAATGTCTCCCATGGGCAGTGCTCATACTGAGAGCCAAAACTACCTTCCTCCCCTAATTGTCCTAATTATAATAACAAAGGCAAAACATCAAGAGGTTCTTACAATTGTCACCATGTTTGGAACAAGAATGACTAATTACAACATTCATCCTTCCCAATAATAACAATCTCCATATTCCAACTTCAAATTCTACTTCCACACTAACTGGGCTTTACAAACATGGTGTAAAAATGACATACATGTATGGTTGTGTTCAAATTCCAAAGTCATGTTGAGATGGACTACCCATTACAGGTACCCATATTACCCAAGTAAACTATGATAAACAAGAAGTTGTAAAATATGCACTAGATGCAATCCAAACTCGATTTCACGCTATTTAAAAGCTGAAATTCATCCAAATTCTAGTGTAAACTCAGTTTCATGCTATTTAAAGCATAAATTTCATCCAAAGTACAGATGACAAGGCACTACACACTCAATTACACACTATTAAAAACCTGAACTTCATCCAAATAAGAGTCCAAACTCAATCTCATGTTAATGAAGCCTGGACTTCATCCAAATTATAGTCAGAACTCAATTTTGCACTATTTAAGCCTGAGCTTCATCCAAATTACAGTTTAAAGGCCATTGTACTGATGCCAGTGGAGTTGCTCTTAGGCAACCAAACACAACATCTAAAATTGTGGGAACTTTGGAATCTAACTTCCAAATTTGCTAGAGAGCAAAAACATCCTAAGTCTCCCCCTTCCACCCACCCAACCACCCAAATCCAATGATGATTGTTGCAAATTGCAATCAAAGAATGTGGAGTAGAAGAACATCCCAAAACAATACAAATCTTTCTCTCTATGTATAAATGTGTACACCTTACATCATGTGAAGTCTCTTGTATCCTATCTATTCAATCACCCATCTCCCCAACTCACGCCGAAATCTTGGTGTTTTGTTTTGAAGGCTTTGATCATCAACATCATCATGTGTTTCATGCCATTCAATGCAACAACCACAATTTTTGCACACAAATGGGTATGCAAATGATAGTATACACTAGCTAGTGGGAGATTGGTTCAAGGATTTCCTCCCCCTCCCGCCCTTTTCAGAGTAAGAAAATGATGATTTTTTGGGATAAATTTTGCTTCTTATTAGAGCTGTTTGCGTGGTTGTCACAGCTCCACTATTGAAAGGAGTTGTCATAAGCAAACACCAGATTCTTCTTCTTTTGATCTCATACAGAAGGAAACTTCAGCAGGTGATAAGATGCGGATTGCCCGTACTGTGCTCACAAACACCCTGCAAAACACCCCAAGAGAAATAAAGAGAAAGCAAAGAGTCAATCTCTCTAAGGCTTTTTGCGAAAACAAAAACCCACCTCCACAAATGAATCTATCCAATCTAAAGTGAGATCTTTGGAAGAACTTCCAACAATTGTGTTGTCTCAAGGAAGGATGATGAAGCCAAGAGGAGAAGGAAAATCAACTACTGTTTTTTCAAAAGAGTAAAGTAATAACGTACTCCCAAGGATCGTCCCCAACAAGGAGGAGGTCATTTTCATTGTCTAGAAACACCAGTTTCCATCCAAGGTCTTGATCAAGCTGGCACTCAAGATTGAACATGCGTGCTAATGCACCCCGCAACTCCTCATAGTTACTAAACTGATTGACATTAATCGCTCGTGTTATAGATCCCAGCTTGTACACCTGATCATAGCCCACCCAATGCATCGAAAGCGCATTACAACCCCGTCATCTTCATCATCATCATCATCATCATCACCATCATACATATACCATACTAAACCAAAAAATTACGAACAAATCTCAGTTTCAAAGAGAGCTCAATAAGCATCTCCATGACCCACACCTTTTATTTTGGGCCTCTACCAATGTTTACCACATTCCACATAGATGAGTCCTATTTGACTATAGAGTCATGATCGTCAATATCATGATTCTATAGTCAGATAGGACTCTTTGCTTATGCCATGTTTTGGTGTGATGATTTCACACTATTTAAAGGTTGTACTTCATCCAAAGTACTGTGAAGAGAAGCTTCTTTTACCTTGGTGAAGCTTCGGACCAGCTTTGGAGGGCAACTAGCACCAGCTCCTTGCAGTTGAGAGAGATTGTTGTTGGGGCCTTCATTGGAATTTGTATTTATGAATGCAGGAGGAGGAGGCTCTACACCTGAGCTTGATGAGGAGCAGTAAGATCCCTGTACCAGTCTTCTCCCGTGAGCTTCACTCTGCAGTGATTGTTGTACCTTGCTCAGCCTTGAGGCAACTGGCAATGGACATGATGATTTGGTAGTGGATCCCACTGGAAGGAAACTGGGGTTGTTATTGTTGTGCATTTCAAACTGAGCTTTTGATGACTCCTGCTCTGCGTCATCTCCATTCCTGTGTATAATTCCTTGACATTGCCCAAGTTGCTGGCCTGGAGACATAGGAACAACCCCTGCTGCTGCTGATGCTGTTTGAGTCCCAAACTCTGGTACAGAAGACCCAGAGGCTGAGGGTGGCCTGTCTGGCATCCTCTGCAAGCACATTGATTTATTACTGCTTCCATTTGCTTGTTGGGTTTCTGTATACATGATGCAAGAAGAAGGTTCACGTGCTGCCACCGATGGGTGCCATGAACCACCACCACCTGTCATCACCTGCATCAAATGCAGTGTCAAAACTTTTGAACATTCTCAGACACACTTCCATTGCAATGTGCACAGTTTTAGCTATAATTATTGTACATACAGCAATGTTTTGTAAAATGCTGTGGGGCTTAGAAAAGACCTAACATGCAATCATAGGGTTGGAACTTGGTATAGATTAATCTAAGGGTTGGTTGGTAACCATCAGAAGCAAGTTCTGACCAGTGTTTGTGATTCATGGAGCATCGTCACACTGTTTCCACCACCAGAAAATGCTTCTTGTTGTGGTGGCCTGTTTTGAATCCCATTTTGAGATAAATGGCCAGGAAGATGTTGGGTTGCATATGGTCCACTTTGTTGTTGAATCGCACCATTCTGCTGCAAACATCTGTTGCCTTGTTGCTGCTGCTGCTGCTGCATCATCCCATTCTGTAAGCCACCTTGCAAACCATTCCACATCCCAGTTCGCGACCCATTTTGTGACCCATTTTGCAATAACCCATTTTGCAACAACCCATTTTGTGACCCATGATTTTGCAATAACCCATTTTGTGACCCATTTTGCAACAATCCATTTTGCAACCCAGGATTTGCAGGTTGTTGATGCACAACCTGTTGTTGTGATGGTGGGTGTTGCAACATTGGGCTGCCATTTGCAGGCTGGGTGTAATGCCCATTATTTGGTGGCTGTGAAGCACTTTGATTGTGAGGAGGTTTGTGTTGGGAAGCTTGCTGTTGCTGGAGAAGCCCAGCAGTGTGCAACAAGGCCGGGCCACTTGCAGCTTGCTGTTGTTGTTGATGAATGAACCCAGTGGTTTGGGAAATATGCACTGATGATGATGGTTGGTGAAGAGCTACATCTGAGGAGGAATGTACTGACCTCTGTTGCTGCTGCTGCTGTTGTTGTGGTGGAATGTTTTTCAAGCTGTGAGATCCTTGTTGAAGAAACTGATTTGGAGAGCCACATTGAGACATGGCACCACCACCATTTTGGTTGACACTACTTAGTTCCACTTCTGGAAGCTGTTGTACTCCTACTGGGTTGCTGCAATTGTGTGAAACTGTCACATTTTGGAAGTTGGGATAAGGACTAGAGGAGGAAGATGTTGGAGAGCTGTTGTTGCGAAAATCTAACTCTGAAGTGTAATTTAACTGAGAGGTTTGAACCAGAGGAGTCATGGCATGAGTGGTGGGGAGCTGTTGAGGTGATTGTGCCGGTTGCAGGCAACTTGGTGAATACTCTTGATGTTGAAGAAGCTGAGACCTGGCTGTGCTGGGCACTACTACTGGCAACTGTGTTGTTGGATCCAAACACGGTTGCAGCCGCTGCAAATTTCCATACTTTATTTCCTGCTGCTGCTGCAATTGGCACTGGAGAAAAAGCTTTGATGGATCTGCATTGATGCTCCTAAGATCCTGTGAAAATCCAACAAAACAAAGTTCAACAAGTAAATTCAACATGATCTATGGCAGCAGATCAGAATTCTATTGTAAACCCAGCAAGGCAAAAACACTTTTGCTGTAAGTACTGGAGATAAGTTTGCAACTCTGGCATCTAACCCGCAACATTGCAGCTGCCATTGATTTCTGCTTCATGTTCAATGCAGGGGTCACATGATTTGCAGTAGCAGCAGCAGCAGTGGTGGCAGCAGTCATATAAAAATCTGTGGTCTGAACCTGCTGCTGTTGCATTTGACTCCAGTTGTCCATGACCACCACAGGCGGTGCATGTGGGTATGGCTGATTGTGGTGGTATCCTTGTTTGGTGTATGATCCTTGTTGTTTTGAGTTGCTGCTGTCCCTATTTCTCACTAGTGGCTGAGCTTGCTGCTGCCATTGTCTTGACACTTTGACGTGGTTCTCAGCTTGAATCACATTCAGATCCTCCTCCTCACTGCATGGCCCAAACCCATGATCTCTCTTCCGCTTTCCCTGCCGCACAGATGATCACCAAATGCCAGAGAATGGAAAGATCTGAGTGAGTCTCAGACTTGCTTGAAATTTCATTTCAGCTTTGATTGGTAGATCATGTGTTGTGCAAGTAGATCCAAATGAGACTTGTCTAAGATCTTTGATCTTCGAAGGATCAGCTACAGAAGTAGTTAGAACTACAGGGGAGAGATAAAAAATCAGATGGCAAAATGTCTCAAAGAGCTTACTGTAACTCCTGCAGTGCTATTAGGCTGCAGGTCATTCTCCATTGTAGCTTCAATAGCAGCTCAGATTAGAGCTCCTGGAGGCTTGCAGAAAGACTTGACAACTCCCCCCCACCCACCTTGCCCCCCCAGTCCCACTTGTTTCTCAATGCTGTTACAACATGGTGCTCATGATGAAGCCTTGCATTCTTTTCTCACCTCGGCCAAGTTGGGCCTGTTGCTACCAACGACCACATTGAGCAACAAACAACTTTCACAAACTCAATGTCTTAAAGATCACTCAAGAGTTTTATCAAGTGCATAAATTTCCAATTTCATCTTCAGGAGTCTTCAGGTATTCAATGTCAAGAGTTCTGTCGAGTGCATAAATTTCTGATTTCATCATCAGGACTCTCTAGGGATTCAATTTCATGAGATGTTACAAAGTTTATCAACATGAAAAACCAAGCACTGGTCACACTTGTTGTGACTCCCATTAGTGTGTGGTTGCACCCTTTTACATAGAAGATCACTGTGAGGAAGAAAATGATGATGATGTTGTCATCATCTTCTACAACATCATTGTGAGGAAGAAGATGATGTCCTCATCTAGTGCAAGATCATTGTGAGGAAAGAAGAAAATGGAAGTTGCAGGAGGTTCAATTGCTGGCTTGCAAGCTGAATTCTTCGGGTTTTGTGACGAACTCTTGTAGGCTCTGAATTTGCAGCCTGAACCTGCGTTTTCAACATTCTCTTGCAAGCAGAGAATTGTGAAGCTTGCTGCAAGCATGCAGTGATCCTGATGCACAAACTCTAGAATATATTCAGGGATTCAAGAGAGCATCTCAAGAGTAGTACCATAAAAACTGATATTCTGTTGAAGGTCAGCAGCGACTTCATGAAGCTTTGTTGTAACTTGCGCCTGGAGCTTGGACTCCCAGTTTCTTCTTCTTCTTTAGTTCTCCAGACTTTGTGAGCTGGCATGTCTTCATCAGAATATTACGGCTCATGAGCACCAGGCACTCCTTCCCCAAGTTTGCAGCTTCTGCTTTGCCCTCAATATTCAGCTCCATCTGTCTGGTAGCTGCAGTTCAGATCATGATGGACTTCAGTGCAAGCTTCTGGTACTTACTCCTTGTCTGCATGGTTCTTTCCTGGAGCTTCCTTCTTCCTTTCTACTAGTCTTGTTCTTCCTGCAGCTTGCTTGCTTGCTTGCTGCATTCCTTCATTCTGACAGGGCCAAGCTAGCTGCAGCCAAACAAGTGCAACTTAGCTGAGGCAGCAACTTGTACAACAACAACAATCACAGTACTGCTGCTGCAGAAAAGTCTTCGCATCTTCTTCAAACTTTCTTCTTCGTTCTTCTTCTTCTTCTTCTATTTCAACTCTATTACTACTACTACTACTCGATGAATCAGCAGCTGCGTGAGCTGCCTTGCAAGTAGTACATGTGTGCAGACTTCGGTCAGACTTGAGAAGAGATATTGCAGAAGATCACCCACAACTGTTTGTCCTCTTTCTGCAGGTGAGGTGAGGTGAGGTGAGATGAGGAAGCAGCTGCAAGTGATGATGGTCAGGAGGACGAGGAGGAGGAGCAGCAAGTGCCTCACAGTTACTGTTGCAAGTAAAGCAAGGAAGGCCTGAGTACTATGTTGTAATATATTTAGTGGGTTTGTTTCTAAGCCCAGCTCTACTGAAGAACAAAATCTCTTAATCTAGATCTGGACATGATTGATCTCCCAACCCCCAAAATTATTATCAAAACAATATCCATGGGAGGACATCCAAACCCATGAGGAGCTCAATACAAAAACAAAAAATATAATTCTACAACTAACAGTTCTACAGTAGTTGCAAAAACAAATAGTAATTCAATGTGCAGCTGATGAACATTGGACCCAACTCTCACTTCCTCTGTGTATGTGTGTGTGTGTGTGGGTGTGTGTCTCTCTGTGTGCAACTCTCCCTAGTCTCTCTGTGTGCTTGCAACAGTTCTCATCTCTCTTTCTCTCTCATTTTCTTTGTTTTCTTTGGGGTCCCACTCTTCTGTCTGTCTGACAAACCTTTCTCCCTCCCAGTCCACCTTCCAAGTTCCTCCTAGTACATACACCCAGAGAGAGAGAGAGAGAGAGAGCGAGAGAAGAGAAG
>Ga0116231_10002636_pt1 | contig 37518 bp, 42 predicted proteins | sample S1TSphgellanicum_2_FD_89695 | JGI IMG/M metagenome (GOLD analysis project Ga0116231, IMG submission 89695) | Host-associated microbial communities from peat moss isolated from Minnesota, USA - S1T2_Fd - Sphagnum magellanicum MG | ecosystem: Host-associated > Plants > Peat moss > Unclassified...
AAGATAGACAGATCTGTCTAAATCATCTTATATTTGATCACCACTTTGGCTACATCACAAAATTTATATATATATATATATATATATATATAAACCCTGCATGATCAAATTAAACTTTTCATGGGCATGTATGTATGTAGAATCAAGATAGGTTTAAGCAATGGGGTGGTTGGCCATAAAAAAATACTCAAAACCCTAAACCCACCACCACCATAGATTGGAAGAACATGCATGGGACCCTCCTGGAGATGGGTTTCATGGTCATTCCTCCCTTCCCTCCCTATCTCTTTAAACCTCAAAAGGTTATGATGCTTTGGCAAAAATGGAACCACAAAAGACTTGACATCCAAAGAGATGGAAAATTTGAGCCTTGGGTAAAACCAGCACCCACATTGGTACCATGGTTAAAAGAAATTCCCAAAATCCATTTAAATTATTTAAAAATATTATAAATATCCCATGCTTTAGATTAAATCAAGCATATTATGGGTGGTCTCTAAATCTAACATTTTTTTGGGGGGCTTAATTTGGCCACTAGGTTAGGTTAATTAAATAAGCTGAAGTTAGGCTACTACTACTAATGTGGGTGGAAATTGATGGGCCCAAAAAAATTTGGACAAAACATGATGAAAGATTTGAAATTTTGTTGAAAATCAATTGAAAAATACGAAATAATTCTCATGGAAAATCAATGAAAGAGATAGAAAATTGGAAAAAAAGGAGAGAAAAATCATTCTAAATTTGAAAAAAAATATGCAAATTAATTTCCTTTGGAAGATCAGTGAAAGAGATGAAAAATTGACCCCCAAAAAAAGGATGACAATTAATTTTCGTACCACACCTAAGTTCTTTTCCAGCTTTTTCATCCAAATATAAATAATTTAGGGTTTAGCGCTCTGCATATAAAAACTCGCTTTTTAACTGTGGTTCTGCTGCTGTTGCTGGAGCACGTCGAGTGCGATTCCTGGGTTGTACACAATTTGCTTGGGTTTTTTTGTTGTCTGGGAATTATTTTTTTTGGCGTATGAGACGATGATGTTTCTGTTTGTGAAATCGTGTAGTGCGAAAGGCGGATGCATACAAGGATTCGGTGAACATGTCCTAACAGTAAGTCACAAAGACAAAATGTTTTCGCACTTTCCTATTCTTGTTGTTCTTGTATGACAGAAGAAGAAGACATATGCGAAGTCAGTCGTTCGGGTAGGCGCGTAATGCCTATTGTGACTTGAAGAATTGTGTGTGTTTTTAAAATTTTTCGGTGGGTTGTCGAGTTCAGCATCTCATTCATGAAGGAATTTTGTGTGGGGTTCACGTTGTCAGGGTGCTTTTACAAGTGCAATGGGAGGCGGAAAATTGGGTTCCGCAAGAAGCTCTTCTGCTGTACGTCATGTCCATATCGTTGCACGTCGAGATGTGTTGCTTGCTCGTCAGTTGTCTTACCGTAAACTGACAAGTCGAGGAGGAGGTATGACAACATTTTCGCTGAATCCCCTCGTTTTCACAATGATAATTTCAAGCTTTTTCTTCCTATTTCCGTGAGCATTGGGGTTTTCTTGACTGTAGTTATTTCTTGCTGCGATGAGGGGGGATGGCAGGCGGTAGTTTGAAGATGGGGTACTTGCATGGCAGTACTCTGTTTCTGAGTTCAAATCAGTTTGATGTGCTAAATGGTCACCAGTCTATGGATATTATTGGACACTCCTTCCGGCGAGCTCCTGTTTCTGCTACTCGATGCATCTCAGGTATCCCTTTACTGTGTCCCCCTTTCAAACATTTTAGGAAAATCTTTGTAGGTTATTGTGGATGGTAAGTGCAGCTCCACTGATGCTCAGTATGTGACCCTGCGAAAAAATAAATTCTTGCATCCAAGATTAGTTATTTACTTTCTTTTTCCAACCCCATCCATAAAATTAAAACTCAGATTGCAAACAGGTGGGAGACTACTAATAGCAACCCACCTGGACCAATCGAACTATCTAGCCAATCAAGAGTAGGTGTTAGGCTCTGCTGTGCCTTTTACCAGCCTCAGCATCCTGTGGAAAATGCTGGGCTGAAGCTGTTTTGCTGAACCCAACCAGCATGTTTTGACTTTACTTCATCCAATTTTCTTTTGCTGGGCCACATATTGAGCACTGGTGGAGTTGCTCTAAAGTACTCGATCACATCACACTCTACAGTTGATTTGGTCAAAGTGGTTTGTATGTGTGAAGTATAGTTCTTTCTTGAAAACAATGGGTTTTATATAATCTTGCAAGTGTGCAAATCTTTGGGGGTTCAGCATTGACGCAGCAAGTGAAAGAAGGAACAACAACCACCGTAGAGGGTATTATAGGCGCTATGGATCCTGAAGTTCGGGGTGATGCCATACGCCGCCGGTTCCTGGAATTCTATGCCACTCGAGGTCACAAGATATTGCCTAGCTCCTCTCTGGTGCCAGAAGACCCCACTGTCCTGCTTACAATTGCTGGCATGCTTCAATTCAAGCCCATCTTTCTTGGTCAGGTGCCACGAAAGTATCCCTGTGCAACAACTACTCAGAAGGTTGTAAGGACGAATGATATCGAGAATGTGGGACGGACTGCACGTCACCACACCTTTTTTGAGATGCTCGGCAACTTCAGCTTTGGTGATTACTTCAAACGCCAAGCCATTGCCTGGGCATGGGAGCTTGCCACATCAGAGTACGTTGCAGTAGATTATCTCTAAAATTTCTTCGAGCCTTGAGTGACCTCTGCTTTGGTGCCTAGTGTGGTGTTGTTGTTTGGTCAGTTTCTTTTGAATGCCAGTTTCCAATTATGTGGTGGGTTTCAGGGTTTACAATTGAGATCCCCTGTTGTTCTTTCGCTGTGTGTGTGAAAGCTAAGCACGTGGAATTTTGGGTTTGACTCAAATCTTTCTGTGCTTACTATCCATTGCAATTTGCAGGTTCAAACTCCCTGTGGAGCGGGTGTGGGTCAGTGTTTTTGAAGAAGATGATGAGGCTCTTGCCATATGGCGTGATGAGGTATTTTCCTTTGCAGTTCTAAGTCTGCAGTAGTACACCTCTAAAATTGTTCAAAGCAACAATCTCAAGACCTTGTCCAGAAACAACTCACAAAAGGCCTGTAAATGGCATATCATGAGCTTGTTTGTCTTGGCCTGTTGTGTACAGATTGGCGTGCCAGTGGAGAGGATCAAGCGAATGGGAGCAGAAGACAACTTTTGGTCCAGTGGCCCTACTGGCCCCTGTGGACCTTGTTCAGAACTGTATTATGACTTTCATCCTGAGCAGGGAATAGCCAACTCGGTAAAAGTCTCTTTTATGACATTTTACCATATTAGAGCAGGAGCCAGACTTGAAAGAATTTGATCTTTGAAGATAGCATCCCTTTTTTCACCTTTGTAAGAATTTACCAGCAACAGTTTTCTGACCAGTTCGAGACTTCTGTTGTGTGGTTACAGGATCTGAGTGATGATAGCCGGTTTATTGAGTTTTACAACCTAGTCTTTATGCAATATAATCGTACTGATGATGGACGCTTGGAGCCTCTGAAGAACAAGAACATTGATACTGGGCTTGGCCTGGAGCGTATGGCACAAATTCTCCAACAGGTGATGTGTGTGTGTGTGTGTATGTGTGTGTGTGTTGTTCATTGTCTTGAATCTATCATGTTCAACTCAGACTCTCTCTTCGGTGCTAGCCAACATCATGTCTGAGTCTTCCCATGGCTCAACCACAAATGTGACAGAAAACCATGACACAGATTTCTGTATAATAATTTCCCCAAATTTTTTGGCTGATTATTATATACTTACTATGACCATTGTTGGGAGTCATGGCAGCTAGTGACTGCTATTCATGATGAAATTGATACTTGTGAGTGACATGCAAAAAGTTACAACCTCACTCATTTTTGTGATATTAGTTTTGGTTTCACTGGACTGACACTACAGTTACCTTCAATGTGGATTTTTCTCTGCAATATCAGGGATATATGTATGTTCAATCAGACAAGTTGAAAACCACCAGAAAGGACAGTACCTGCTGGATGCACCCAGGTCCCCCAATGTTTTCTACTGCAGATAGGCTGTTAATTATCTCACCATTGTCTAACAGCCGGCCTTAGAAAACTGTGCCTAACACATTGCAGGAAGTCATTAAGTTTCCTTCATATTAGTCAGGGATCTTAACTTCCAACTATATTAATCCTTCTGCATTTGCCTGAGTCGTGGATAAGGTAACCATGTTGGAGACCAGTGTGTTGTTCATGGTTCCAGAATTTCGTTGGCTGCTGTCCCTTAAAATGTTGACAAAGCAGCAGGGATGGTTGAAAACAGGTGCCCAATAATTATGAGACAGACTTGATTTTTCCCATTATTGCTCGTGCTGCGGAACTCGCAGGTGTGAACTACATGACAGCTGATGAAAGCACTAAGACATTTCTGAAGGTCTGCTCTCTTCAAAGTTCCAGTCCCTCTGGGTTGAATACCCACAGCTTGTTTCAATGCTTGTGTGATGGACTCTTTAGAGAAAGGAATGTTTGCTCTTTACAGCAAGAATGTTCCCTCTCCAGAGCAAGGAATGTTCAGAGAAATAGTCAGGTCAAAAATTCCAATACACAGTGAGTCCTTAAGGAAGCCAGGTGTGATGGCTTAAGGCAGATACTCCTTAAAGATGTCAGTTATGTCGTTGTAGAATCCATTATGGATTAGCACAGACTGAGTCCCTGATTTTACTGTAGAAGGCTCATGTTGAAATACTTAAGGTTCTGAAGTATGTGTCTTCATTTTGTACAAGAGTGAGCACATCATAAGGCGAGTGTGGAATGTTGTTGGCAGGTGATTGGAGACCATATTAGGGCAGTAGTCTATCTCATATCAGATGGTGTGAACCCATCCAACATAGGGAGGGGTTACATAGTGAGACGGCTGATTAGACGTGTTGTGCGCATGGGCCGCCTACTTGGAATACATGGAGATGGGAAAGGAGACTTAGGAGGAGCCTTTCTGCCAGTGGTTGCTGAGGTAGCAGTGGCGATGAGTGGCGATGTTGATCCTGATGTTGCAACTCGTGCATCCAAAATCTATGAAGAACTCCAAAGGGAGGAATTACGATTTGTTCAAACTTTAGAGAAAGGGGAAAAGTTGCTGGAAGAGTTGTTAAATGCAGCTTTGGAAAATGGAGCCTCCAGTACACCTTACCTCTCAGGGAAGGATATATTCAAGCTATATGACACTTTTGGATTTCCTGTGGAGATCACTGAAGAGGTGGCAGCCGAACGAGGTGTTGGAGTAGACTTGACTGCATTTGAGGCAGAAATGGACATCCAACGCAAGCAGTCTCAGGCTGCTCACAATGTAATAAAACTAACAGTGGGAGGTGCTGCTGCTGATGCTTTGGCAACAGTTCCTGAGACACAGTTTGTAGGTTATGATGAGCTTTTGACCTCATCTTCAGTTCTTGGAATTTTGTCAAATGGGGTTTCTTTATCTGAATCTACAGAGGGTGAGGAGGACATAGAGATTCTACTGGATAGGACACCTTTCTATGCAGAATCAGGTGGTCAGATTGGAGATCATGGGTTACTTTCTGTTAAAGGGGCTGGTGAGAAGGGTGCTGTCGTAGAAGTAATTGATGTGGTAAAAGAAGCAGGTAGGTTTAGACATAGGTGCAAGGTAAGAGAAGGGAAGGTGACCGTTGGTTTGTCTATGGATGCTGAGGTGGATTCAAATTTACGACAACGTGCACAGGTAATTGGCTTTTGTTTTAGATTTCTCTGTATTTTTCTTTGGTTGGCTGTTTTTAAAAAAATATTATAAATAATTTGATGGGTTTGAAAAAGCAACACAATTGTGTGCAGGCTCATCATACGGCAACACACCTGTTACAAGCAGCATTGAAGAAAGTGTTGGGTGCAGACACATCACAAGCAGGATCGCTGGTGGCCTTTGATCGGTTAAGATTTGATTTCAATCTCCCACGGGCAATGACAGAAGCGGAAGTCACACAGGTTGAGTCCCTTGTCAATGACTGGATAGGTATGGGTGTCTCGCTGACATCAGAGGAGATGGCTCTTGTGGCTGCAAAAGAGAAGGGTGCAATTGCCATGTTTGGGGAGAAATATGGAGAGCAGGTGAGTCTGTTGGGTTTCTTTTACTAGTCGTTTTCTGAGCTGATTTGAACCTCAATTTCTGTGTGAATCATGTTCATGCGGTCTGCATTCTGTCCAGTCAAAATGGTGTCAAATCAGCAGCAGTAGCTATGTAGGAGTTGGCATGAACACTTAATCCAGATCCCAATGATGACATAGCTGGTGCAGATGGAGATCACACTTGCAGGGTCTCACCAAGTAAGCCTTGGAGAAAAGAAAATAGTTTGCACTGGTGCTGTTAACTATGCTTTGTACTGGGGTTGTGGGTGCCAACTCTGAGTAAGATGATGATGACTCTATATCACATACTGGAAGTCCCCTCTCTGGGTGTATGGCCATTCATGGAACTGAAGATGTTTGGATTTGATGTTGCAGGTGAGGGTAGTTTCAGTGCCAGGTATATCCATGGAGCTTTGTGGTGGAACTCATGTCAGCAACACAGCAGAAATTCGTGGCTTGAAAATAGTGTCAGAGCAAGGGATTGCTTCAGGGGTGCGGCGGATTGAGGCAGTTGCTGGGAGTGCTTTCATTGAATATGTAAATGCACGTGATAATGTAGTCAAGCAGCTCAGTAATGCTCTCAAGGTAAAAGAAACTGAGACCATGATTACCAGTCACCAGGATTGGTCTGTTGTGCACCCCCATTTGATGGATGAACTTTTCTTCTTTGTCTGGAGAATGGGCTTTCATGGATGAAAAATTTCCCATATACAGTTGTAGACTGTTACCACCTAGTCACCTTTAATTCCTTACTGAATGAATTGGATATGGGGCACTTTGAGATACCTAAGTTCTGTTTCCAGATTCAACAGGCAGCTGTTTAAGTATGTGCTCAGGTTAAGGTGGATGATCTGGCATCACGAGTTGCGGGATTGCAAGAGGAGGTTCGTGCTGCCCGGAATGAGGCTTCTTCACTGAGGATTGGGCTAGCAAAAGCCAAGGCAGAGGCTCTTATTCCTACGGCTATTTCTGTTGGACCTTCTGGTGCAAGGTAATAATTTCATACACATGATTTCCTCTGAATGTCCCAACATACTTGACACACACCTCGTCTTCATGAGTAATAATTTGAAAAACTACATGATTATGGGGAACTGATTTGAAGACTCCCATAACAATTGCACGATGGACTATAATGCAAACATCAGTTCAGAACAATGCAACAGAAAGTGTTTGATAGCAAGATGAGAACGATTACAGCTGATAGTATGGTGATTTTGCTTTTAAAGCCCTGGATATCTACTACAGTCATTTCAAAACGTAATTGGTTTAGGTGTTAACAATCAATTTGACTTTGTACAGAGTGTTGGTGGCATCATTTGACCAAATTGATCCGGAGTCATTGAAAGCGGCAGCAGAGTATATACTTTCAGAGCTCGGAGACCCAGCTGCTGTAGTTCTGGGATCATGTCCTGGTGATGGGAAGGTAAGCATTGTGGCTACTTTCAGCCCCAAGATAGTTGATTCTGGGCTTCAGGCTGGTAAATTCATAGGGACAATTGCAAGGATATGTGGTGGAGGTGGTGGTGGTCGACCAAATTTTGCTCAGGCAGGTGGCAAGCAACCTGAGAAATTAGCGGAAGCTTTATTGAAAGCCATGGAGGATTTGAAGCTCATAATTTCAAAACCTTCATAGTGCTTTGTTTCATTGAGGATTGTTGCTTTGCATGCCACTAGTGCGAAACTTGTTGCCAATGGGTTGCATGCGCAATGGGCTTGCTCTGATTAAAAATTTATGATTTTTCTTCAAGATTTTTTAAACATCACAAAGGAGAAGTATAACACACCTGGTGAGCCAGTTTGTATTAAGACTCCAATCTGAACTAAGATGGAGTCACTGTCAATCAATGAATTAGACCGGGATTCCCAAATTGGGCTCTCTAGGGCCAATCTGGCCATGTGAATTAATTCTATCTTAAACTGTAGTGGGTACATATTGTTTCTCACATTCTGTAAAACCCATACCTCAATTTGTGCACGTCAAATTCTATTGTAAGAATTATTGCAGGGCCTGATGTCAGAATTATCAGGAGTGCTCTGTTTTGTGTATAGTTTTTAAACTATTTCTACTGGTACCATAAGCAGCTTTTGCTTGTGTGTTTTGGTGCACTTGCCTGGTTACCAATTTGCTTCTGTTTTGCTCACAGGTTGATTTGTCTTCTCACAAAAATTGAGTGTAGTCATGCTTACAAAACTTTTAGAGAGTGCATAGTTTTACAAGTATCTGCCAGCCAGTGATTCAACTTGGAGCAAATCACATGAAAGTGTCTACCAAACTTGTAATCTGAAGAGAATGTCATGTTCCAAAACTTAAAAGACTACCATCCTTCTTGAACAAAAATGTTCCATAATGCAAGTGTACATTCTTTGTCTATATATGTATATATCTACTTGGGCTCTGTTGCTTTGCAGTACCAGTGATCAATTCTGTTCCATTCAACACAATTAACATGTTGTGTGTAATTTTTATTAGCATATGTGATATTCTTATTAGCAACTGTGTTGGAAGTCTGGGATCACATTTGTATTATTCATAAGATAATTTTATGTGCACATATGGTCATGTGTAACCACATACATGCATAATAGAATTGGACATAGATTTCTATGAATGCATTAGAGCATTTTGGGTATATATTTCAAGTTTCATTATCTTGCTTAGAATCCATTCAGTATTAGTTCGCTTACAGGCTGAAAGTATCATAAGTACAATCACAAGCTTTCCTAATTATCCAACACTTCACAGGCTACATCCACACACTCATCTCTCCTACAGTAACCAACCTTTTCCAGAACTAGAAACTCAGCTCATTCCAGTTTCATGTTTGTAGTATATTTTTGAATTCTGTGTCGATGTACTCTGCCAGTGGAACACAAGTCTGTCAGACAATGCTCCTAGATTCATCTCTGTTCCTCTGCTATGGAACATTTGGAGTTGAAAGTATACATGTTGTGCACGATATCTGTAGAGTGATCACAATTTTTAATCAGTTTTTGATGTAAATTAATTCCATGCACCACACTTTCATGATGTTCAGCATAAATTGGTGTGGATCTGAAGGCTAGATCACAGAGGGTTGTGTATATGAGCTTCCTTTCCCTACTTTTCTAGCTCTGTCAGAGGTAGCAGTGTGTTTCTACCGTTAAGACTTCTTGAAAATGTCTTTACTGATGATGTTCCCACTGCCCAGATTGACATGTGCTGGAATAGAGACCATTTTCCAGGACAAAAATCTTGTTTAGTATAATGAACAAAGTGTTAACATGCTATGCAGATGAATAAACTCGTGTATGGCAAAATGCTGAGATATGGACAGTGATGTAGGCATATGTGAGAGATGTAGAATCTGGGAGAAGCCATCAAGGTGGCCAGGCTTCTTTTGTTGGAGATTGTAATATGAAGCCAGGTTTACTGGGAGAAAGAGAAGAGTAAGTGGTAAGTTTCACTGGGCTGAGACTGTAGCTAATAGACATGGATTTCTTACAAAAATTGTGCATGCATATTGCTCTAATGAGTCTGAAGGTGATTGTTTGATACTTTGTGAATGACACTCATAAGGTTATGGCTGCAATCATTCTTGCCATGGTGTCTCTCTAGAGCTGATAAAAATGGGGTCTTTAAAGAGTTCATGTTTAGTTTTTCCTGCCCTAGGCTCAAGATGATGCTATATTGCAAAATGAAATGAAGTTCACTGTCATAAGCTTGTCACAGCTTTAATGAGCATTCTATCGGTTGTATTTGTTATCTATGCCTGTTGGGTGCTGTCATTTTAATACCTCTTCCAACAGTGTACCTTCCTAAGATTTTGCAGGATGGAAACCCTAATACTTTACCATTACATTAACATTCCGATACCAAAAGAAATTTATTAAAAAAAATTTGGGGAAATATCCATGAATCATGATGAATGGTTCTAGTTGGCAGCATTGATGCATTGGCACGAACATGGGATAATGTTCCCAAAATCGATAAAGTGACACTTTATCAAGAAAAGACTACTGACAACAAAAATTCAACAGTATCAGACCAGAAAAACATCCAAAAAAACATAGCAATGAAATGTTCTGGGGTTTTTAGCACCATCCACACATACAATGTAATAAGGGAGATGCTTGCTTCAATAAACTCCAAGGCTAAAGAAGCTTCACAAGGTAACATCTACGATTAATTTTAGCCTGTATTATTCTTATTATTATTTTGAAGCACAACAGCAGACCTGACCAACAAGCTGTTGTCACCCCTAAGTCAAGCTCAGTGGCAGAGGGCTGGCAGGGCTTTCACCTGCACCAGTGGATTTGAACCCCAGAACCTTTTTCAAGGTCCCAACTCCAAGCAGGGGCTATAACACTGAGCCATCACCCCTAGGGTTAGCTTATGATCTTTGAAGATCCAACATCTCATCTGCAAATTAAATCAATCTAATTAATTGAAATGTCATAGGTTTACACCAATGACAATTGGAGACAATAAAAAAAAGACCAAACCCAATAAGAGTTACACCATACTTCCCATTCAACCTCTTAATTTCCAAGACACCATACTTCTCATTTGACAAAACTTAATACTAAGTAATATTGACCAGGTCATTGACAAAAAGCAAATGATTTTCCCATGAATACACCACTATTTTCTACTATTGGAGTCTTAAACATTACATGTCTGACTTTTACATTTGTAACCAATTGCTACTAAGAGCAATGTTTGAACATAGTTATAGCATTACAAAAACCATTGGAGACTGGATAATGTTTTACTTGGGTCCAATATATGATTTCGGACCCAGACACATACATAGATCCAGTGCCCACAGGTCAAACCCAATGTTACAAATGAGAGAATGAAACAAAAACCAATTGTCCAACAAAGGTATTCAAAAGTCAAGGCAAGAGCCAGTATTCTTCTTGGTGACAAACTTTCCTGGCAGTAACAGGCATACATAGATTCATCATCATTGAGGGCTAAATACCTTAGGTGTCCACAATGGAGTGCATCAGCTCCACATGAACCCATGCCCGGTCCAAGGTCCAGCAGGTGTGCAGCTTACTGTGGCCCTCATGCACTCCAGTTGCTTCTGAAGAAGTGAATGAGGACTGGCTGGAGGAGAGCCTGCTTCACATCGCAAGCTTCTTCTCCACAGCTGTCCACACATTGATTTAGTTGGTGTATTGCAGCATCTTAATCAGAGGTGAACAGCAAGGAGAAATTCAACTATCTAGCTGATGTGTTGACTTAGAAGAAAACCAAGGGAGCACACATTCAGGTGGAAAAGGATGTAAAAGAGACATCAATATAAATAGTGAGATTGCTAATATGTGAACTTCTATTGGCTGAAGTGAAGCCAGTCATCAAATCAAATACACAGATAAAGCAGGTGCAAGCAAAGCTTTACTTTCAGATTGTGAAACAAGAAGCATGTTAACCCCTTCAAAACTAAGGTCATATGAAACAATGTCAAGGTTCATTCATTTTAATGGAAACTGAAATGTTGAAACAATAGCCCTCAAGGAAACTGAGGGAAAGAGTGAATCACAGAAAGCTTCATTTCTGCTTTGTGAATATAAAAAGTTGCCCTTGCTGACTCCTGTTGATGCGCAGTGATTCATCCAAATATAAGACCTCCCATTCAGCAGTCTGTTGCAACTGCTCAGGGAGTGGTATTTGCACTGCAGGTAACTCATCACTGACCCTATTCCCCAGTATCTCCCTTGGCCTTGCCATGATTGTGTCAAATGACAACAGACCTGCTTGGCCATTGTTTAATCGTTCCCAGCTGCCCTGGATTGCAACCTCCACTACTCCCAGCTGTCCTAACCTGCAAAATAACCCAGGACACTCCAACAAGTAGTCACTGCCCTATTGACCTAAAACAGGCCCATGCTTTCATTACCAGGTCCCTGATGGTATTCAAACTGGCAAACTATGCTCAATTTCCATGAGATATATTGCTTTTTTTTTGCTAATGACTACTATCTCTGGCAAGCCAAGAAACTGACTGCTGGCAGTCTTTCTAACTGAGGCTAACCTGCAGTCACTAACACATATTTTGTAGACATTTTCAGTGAAAACAAGACCAAATGTGGAGACAATGTGGTGAAAGGCATCCATAACAAGTGAATATGTCTAACTCCATTATCTCAGTATTAGTATCTTGATTTAGGACCTGGGTTTCAGTACTCTATAGGGGGAGAATTGCTTCCATCATTTTGAGGTAGAGCTTGGCAGGCTGATAGACTACATAACTCTTACCTGATCTCTGCAACATTTTTTGCAACTAGGGAGCTTTGGAGGACTTTTGAAGCAAGACGATCTGCAGCTTCCCTGTGCCTTACTTGCTGTCTCACATTTTTTACATCAATTCCAGATATGCCAAACCCTAGTTCCTCCCCTGCTCCATTTGATTCTGACCTGTAACTGCATCACTTCCAAACATCAGTCTAGTGCTCCACTACATATTGAACTAGGTGCTCCATAATAGGCTGATTTGTCCTTGACTAGTACTGTCTGTACACAGCTCTTTGTAAGGAGTTCAGAAATACAAAAATCAGTGACAAAATGAGACAGAGACTTACATCAGGCACCAATCACCATCAAGATCAGGGAGAGCAGGAATGTAGGTGAAGGAGTCATTAGGCCCAGTTGACCCAATAGTTGAACCTGTATCAGAAGGTGCCAGCTTTGTCTCATAAGGTGGGCATACTACCTGCAGTTTTTCAACAATGTCACTTATGGCTCCCCTCCTTGACTGAGTTGCAATCTGCACTGACACATCCATAGTCTAAAATTAGCAACCAAACATGTACACATCAGTGGCTATTTCACATACCCTAGTACCTCCAGGATAAGGGAGGCCATTGCCATTGTTTCCTCCATGGTTTGTCCAATCCTCTGATTCCTGCCTGTTGGGTATAATAGATCAGATTCCTGCCTGGTGTTATAATAGATAAGATCCCTACACTGATTGCAAAACTTCCATTATGCTCCATGGACCCTTTGACCCTTCATCTCATACTTTGTAGCATTTTACAAGCAGGACTGTTGTAGCATTGGAGTTAGGGTAAAGTAGAATTATGAGATAAGAATTAAATTTGCTGATTGAATACAGTCAATTCACTTACTCCATAGTTAGACCAGGACTTGTGAATGCAATCTCAATATGTCTCCTACAATGAACATGTGAGGCATACCTCATCAAGAGATTTAATGACCTCCAACAGAGAAGCCTTTAACTCAATGCGTTCAAGCTCTCGACGAACCCTCTCAGCCTTCACCTGGGTCGCCTCACTCACCAACCTTCTTTCTTCTTCCCTGTCAGCCATCCCATCCAGATCTTTCTAGTTTCTGTCAATCATCCAATCGAGGTGGATCCACATCCATTTACAAATTCAATGGTCTTGAGGCAAGGACTTCCAGAATAGGGCATTCCTTTCAAAAGATGTTTGAAAGAAACCTACATTGAATTCAATATGCTCGAATGAACAGTGTATATAGGGAACAATGTGATAGTAAATAGAAGAGAGGGAGAGTACCGTGCACGCAAGTCTTCAGCTCTGGCATTGCTCTGAGCTCTCATTTGCCTGCATGTAACACCACAAATGAGCATGACCCTAGGGACACCTATGCCAACCACAAACTCATCATGCACAATGTTTAAAAAGTACAGGAGATGCAAAAGAGAGAAATTCAGGTTAAGGGATTATAGGTTGAGGTTTACCATGCCATAGGAAGGATCACAAGGGGAATGTAAATAAGCCACCTCTCACCCAATCCCACTAGTGTTGAGAGCTCAAATGCTGCAAACTGCATAGACAATATGCACAATGTCAAATCCTGATGAATGTTTTGTTAATGCTCCAAGGCAATTTTCTAGCATCATAATCAAACAAATGAGATGTCATGAATAGTTCCACACTCTTTCAGCTGCAGTCTCTGCAAAGCCTTGAAAACTAGCCACCAGTGATTCTGTTGTACTCTCTGGTGTGAAATTTGATATCTGCCCCCAACAGCACATACCCATGTCTTAGTCATGAATTTCAGAGATTGAATATGCTAATAAAATGGAACTTTAGAAATGCAGTGATTCTTCAGAATGCTTAATAGGGTCCAACCAGAATGGTGTCATCTCAAACTTTGAACCCCAAATACTGGAGAAGGTTTGTACCACATCAACAGCAGTTGTTAAAGAGTTCTGAGCATTGTCAAGTACACTCTTCCGCCATTCCTCAAAACTATGCTGCATAGTCATACACTTATTGGTGAGGTTCAATTCACAGTTATCTCCTATTTCAATACTTGCATTGGAAGCAAATGTGCAACTTTTTCACTTCACATGCTTCCCAGATGTTAAGCACCTTCAAAATAAAACAAAGAATTATTACATGAAGATACTAAGGTATCTGGCCAGTTTACAGGTTGACCCAACATCCTAAACTCTTTACTCCAATAGAAGGTAGCAAAAGCTCAAGTTTTACCTCTCCTTGCAAAATTTCCTTCACCTCCTTCTCCAAGGCAATTGGATCCACCTGTCCACTCAACTAATGGATCAGTGAAACCTCCATCCCAGATGTTAACTGTTAACTAGCCCCTCCTCACATACCCAACCAACTACTCTGATTTCCATGGAAATTAATCTACATAAACCAGTGCAATAGATGCCACATTTAAGGCTATTTGTTTTTGAACTTGTAACCTTGGAAGGCTCAATATGTTCCTGCTAAAGTTCCAATAAATTCACAGAAGTTCAGAAATTACAGACAGACAACAAGTGTAAAGATAAGAGAGCGTAGAACAAGATGTTGAGGGTCAAAAGTTACCAATGTTTGGCCACTGACCACGGTGACAACCTTCTCCACAACCTGCACAAACCACCAGAGTATTGGCTTTTTGGGTCTCCACGTTTGAGATTGTCACATTGCAGCTAACAGAAGCAGTAGTTCTGGTGCTTTGCATTTTTTAAAATGAAAAATGACAATTGTTGAACAGGACAACGAATACACACCTTACTAGTCTTGAAATTTTCTGCCAACTTCTCCACAAGCATTCCACCTGGTCTCATCTGTACACATTAACCAACATTGTTAACCATTCCAAGACAATCTGATTTCATCCATCAAATCCAGGAACTATGACAGCACATGCAAAACAGAAACTTGAGAAAAACCAAGAAATACCCAAGCCAGAAGATTTGACTAACCTGAGCAAGAGGGGGAGCTGATGCTGCTATTGCAGTGGTCATAAAATCTTCTGAACCCAAGTATGGACCCAGGAAAATGATTCCACCTAAACTGATGCCTAAAGCAGTAGCCTTTGAGCCCCATTCCACTTCACCTGCCTTAAGCACATCCTCCCCTTCTACTCTGTTTCCACACCAGAAAATGCATAAGAATAAGACTGCCCTCAGATATCTGGCCCCTTGAAAGGCCTTACTGAAAGCATTCCAAACATTAGTTGTATCTTTGAGCACCATGAAACACATACTTCTGCTATGGATGGTTCATTCCAATTCTTTTTCTGTTGACCATCGATAGCTTACCCTAGTTCCCGGAAAGCTCTTCCTGGGAGCATTAAACACATTCAATTTCTTAGGCCACTTGACAAATATTCTTCCAATGTTCCACAAAGGTAATTCTGCCAATGAATAGCTGATGTTTTATTTGTGTAAGACTGATTGGAGAATCAGAGGAAAATTGGTACTTAAAAGTTTCAATATGTTAATCCAACAGTGGTTGCATATCCACTGAAATAGTGAATTTTCTTTCATCTGCAGACCGAGTCATTGGTTTCCTGTACGCCAACTATGGCGTAGCATCATCAGGTAGAGGGTTCGTATTTATCCAATGGGAGGCAATTGTTCGAAAATTTGTCAACACCCAAAATACATTACAACTTCGTTTCTGAGCCTCACTGCAAGTGGAGTTAGAAAAAGCAAACATACCTCGCAAAATGATTATGCAGTTCCCGAACTGCAAAAGTCAACCTAGCACCAAATCTCTTGAAACCTTTATCCAACCTGCTCTTCAATTTCTGGTGCAGAATCAAGGAATGCTCTACAACTCTTAGGTCACTAGAGGTGCACCCACATTTCAACTGCCGTTGGCTCCTGTGCTGATTTGGTCTCAGCAACCCAACATGAGCCCGTTCAGAAAATAAATTGGAGCTTGAGCAAGTGAAATTGAGGACATTGGAGACCCAATCCCCTACGCTTACCATCCTGAGCATCCTCAAAAGCGCAACGAGTTCAGACTTTCAGTCTCTCTGCAGAAAACACGAGATATTTTCAAACGATCTCAAGAAGATGTTGACGCCGGATTCTGGTTTCCTCCATACTACAAACCGACATACAGTCCCCAAATACAAGTCCTACCAAATTCACAGCGACGATCTCCTGAAAACATGAAATCTGTTACGGTCCGGTAAAAGATTTCAAGACGCGTATTGCGCACATTTTGACAGTATGAACATATCTCTTGCTCAAAATGGTTTCAATCGAAAGTCTAGATCTCTCGGCAGAAAACACTAACACATACCGACTGAAGGATGCGAACAGGTTGGGGGTTTATCAGAGCACAAGAAGATGACGAACCAAGCAAGTCTTTCTGACAGGACGTGGTAAAGAATGTGGAAATGTTTTCTGTGTTGTATGTTTTCTGGAGATCCAAGACGTAGAGAACCAAACAATCCTCAACGAAGACATAATTTTTAGGTCTGGCACAAACAAACAAACAAACACACACACACACACACACACACACACACACTCTGAGGTTTCCTAGGGTTTACAATTCCTTCAAGTATCCGAAGTGGAAACCGGAATGTGCAAAGAAAAGTCCCAACAACATTTTGCGAAAAACTGCACAGAGCGATTTTCACAGATCGCTGCACACCACCACCTGAATGCAGCAGCAGCAATGGGTGGCCACTTGTGAGCTAAAGGTTTCTTGAGGCTTGCTGAATGCCAACGGCCCCTGGTGACAGAATTCGAAATTTTGATCTCACATTTTGGATTGAAAAGTCCGAAAAAGTGCAACAAATTGATGCAGAATCAGCCAAACACGTACCTGCGTGACGATAAGCCAACAACGCACACCAAGGAGGTACTCGTGAGTACCGGAGAGCACTCAAACCATGAGGTCAGGTCTCTTTCTTCCTTGGCTTTTTTCTCTTTTTCAATGTAAGTTATTATTAGATAGGCCTGCGAACGAACACTTGAGAAGTCAAATGAGGTCGAATTCTCACACTTTGTTCCTCTGATTCTCAAGCTTGAAGAACATTTTTAGCCCTCCACCTAGCTCTTTCAATGCTGCAAAAATTGCTCAATTTGTTAAAAGGAATGGGGGAAAATATGCAGTGTTTGGTGTAAAGGGGTTCAGTGTTTGGTGATGGATGAATTAAAACGGATTAGGATTTTGAGCTTAGAATCTTTGATTGTTCTATCTTTGTAGTTGGAATACAAAGCAATTTTCTAAAGCCCTGGATGGGGCAGCCATTAGGTTTTTAATCACTCAAAATGTACTAGAAAATGAGGAAGATATGGGGCTGGAACCAGAGAGGAGTCTAAAGCTTTTTCTTATTAATTATTTAGATTTGAAACAAATATCACTCATCCTCTTCCTGTGTTCTTTGTGGTGCTCCTTTACTTCTGACTCTCAAGAAAATTTGTAACCCTCCAGTTTGCGCATCCAATGACACAAAAAAAATTGCTCAATTTGGTTAATGAATGAAAAAAATATTGAAAATTGTTCAATAATAAATACATGTTCAATGATGAACAATTCTAGGATAAATTGACCGATGATCAAACATTTAAACACTCAGGGCAGGCCGAATCCAAGGGGAGGGCTCTGTTGTTTTTGGTCTCCAAAAAAAACTTGAACCCCTCCTCTTGACGCATCTAACACACTAACAATCATTGAAAAGGAATAAAAAACAAGAACGTTACGACCCCTAAAAGTAAAGAGGGGCAAGAACAAAAAAAACAAACCACTGAACACCACAAATGCCAGTTTCTAAATGCCCAAAATTTCTTTTTATGTTGCTCTATTATTATTAGAGTTCAAAGATGATTTGTATAGAACTTCAAATGACGTTTCTAAAACATTTTAAATCGTTTTAAATGAATAAGAAATTTAAAAATTATGAGATTTGAAACTAAAGAAGGGTCAAAATGATGGAAAAAACATGTTTTGCAATTCGAAAAATGTACTTTCTTTACTTCTTTTTTTGGCAAGTCCTTTGGCTTTGCATTTCAAAGATGATTTGTAAAGTTTGAGAAGGTGCTCCTGTAACATTTTAAATAACTCAAAATGAAGAAAATTTGAGAAAGATTGGGCAAAATGTTCAATCATAGGCATGTGATCGATGATGGGTTGGTCTACCCTACCCAACCTAGTGTGTGACTACACACATGATATTGCTCTCAAAATTGCACTAAGTAATAATCTCTACACTTGCTTTTGGCATGTGTTGTTTATTGTTCCCTAGTTACTTTTGGCATGCGTTGTTTATTGTTCCCCAATTAGGAAAAGCAACAATGAATTGAAAGTACATGGAAAGCCTCTGAAAGCTTGCAAGATATGTTTATTGTGTTTTTAAGGTGAACAATTATATGTATTTGTCATATTTCGTTAGTTTGTTTGTTGGCAAATTGATTGAGTGTGGTAGGCCCTCTCCACAAATGGGTAATAGATTCTTTCGTTATCCTTGTCTCACTTATAATAAAATGTACCTAACATGAAATATACGTATTCATTTCTCAAAGTTTTCTTGTACGTAATAGTATGTTTTCCTTTATTCAATTTTGTCAATAGATAGTAAGAAGTTCCACCAACCTTTTCTATATTATGCCATTCTTCTCATCTTTTTCCCAAATCAACTGGGTATCTTCCATTAGTGAAAATCGAAATATATTTTTTAGTGAACATTCCTTTCATTCTTTTTGTTGATTTGGCATTTCTCACAAGCTTAACATATTGTCTATACTTTCTTAACCAACGTCATTGTTTTTTATTTTTCATCTATTTTCATGTAGAACATTGTCATTTTTATAACATCTACACTTCATTTTTTGGTCTATTTGATTTCTAGTAAAATGGTAACTTTTCATGCAAAGGGTAAAATTGAGCTCATTGTTCCTATTGATGATTTTGGAATCTAGCATGTCACAAAGAAATCTTTGTGTGCTATGTTTGATTTCCATTTGGAAACTATTCATGTTCCAAGGATGAAGCGTATGATGATAACAACAATGTTATTAAATCCATTCATTAGGTTCCAATCTTAGGTGATTTCGGTTTGCAATGGAAGGTGAATGTCGGAAGATTTAAGATTGCTGTGGAATTTGTTTTGAAAAGCTCTTAAAATATTGTTTTGACGCCAAAAATTACGACATTTGTTGCAAATGTCATCCCATATCTTATGGAGATCAAGCAAGAGGTTGTCCCAAAATGTATCGATCCTCAATCTTTGTTCATAGATTTGTGCAATTCATCCAATGAAGATTGAATGCTTTCAATGTTTTTTTGCCCATCAACCTCTTCTTTGCACACAAGTCATTTTATTTTGATTTTTGCTTAAATTCTCAATATTCCATTTGAGACATTCCCTCTATGTTGATTATAGTAAACTATTTTCGAGCAATGTCATTTATCGCACATGCTAGTTCCAAGTTGAAAATTTTGAGCTATGATAACTTTTGAATGGGGAATGTTTGTTACATTCCAACCAAATTTAATGGTGATGTTTAGTTTCAACTCCCCCCTATTGTCAGTCTCGACAATCATTCTAGGCAAATGCAAGGAATGGATAGGAAACATGATGACCATGTGCGGTGCAAGGTTAAAATGATTAACATGAAAAATGAATTCAACCTTACTTTTCAGAGGGCGTGCTGCTTGGACCATTTGCAATGTTGGAATGATGGCTGTGAATTATTTCTTCTTAACAAATGTAGAAACAAAACAACTTGGATTGGCAACATGGTTCACGACCTTCAAGGAGGTTGTTTTGCTTTCAATCCACCATTTTGCAAAATCTATAATAACGCCCTTTTATGTGTTAATATATGTGTAGCTTGCATGTATTATGTCATGCATAAGCAAAAGAATTTTACTCAAGTAGCTTTTCATTTAAGTATACATGATCATCCAGTGGCGGAAGTTGCCCTAGAAAGGCTCTCTATCAAGTCAAATCCCTAGTTGAAGAGGAGGTGTCTCACATATCAGGGGCTATCATGTCCGCCATTCCGTTGGCTACAAGTAAAACCTTCCTTTTTGAACACCTGTTGAACAAGGATGGAGAAGGGCTAATGGAAGTTCTCAAAGGTGACAAGTTGCATTTAATGATGGACAAGTTCATAGCATTGTCTTCCCCCAACGTCTATAATTTAGTTACATCCTTTATGTCGCAACCCCACTTTGGGGCTAAGTGTGAGAATGCAACTCACACTCCCAAAAGTGGGAAAATGGAGTCCTCCGAGACTCCCGAAAACTCAGAAGACGATTTGAGGGGTCAAATCTCCTCGTCTTGGTGCGTTTCTTTATATCAATGGAAAGCTCTTGAAGCTTAGATGTCCAAAATGGCCTCGCATTTCCCATTTGGACATCTGCAGCCCAAGTTATGGGCAAAAGAAGGGCCATGAGTCAAACTGTCAGTTTGACTCCCGACCACTAAAAGTCGGGAATTGACCTCTTCCCGACGTCGCCTCAACAAGTGCGACACGGCGTTAGAAAGCTCTTGACGAGAGCTACAACTTTGGTTTAGAGCTTGTCCCGATCCGAGTTCAGGGCGAGGAGCTATTACCATCCAAAGTCTCGGGACTCCAACCCGGGATAGTTTCGGGACTCCAACTTGGGAGTCCTGGGAAAAAAAAGCCATTTGGATGTAGCTTCGGCGGAAAGTTGCAGAGTATACTACATGGGGGAAGGTGGTGGCTTCCCCCGAATTTGGGCCGTGGTGACTCTTGTGTGTAAAAGTGCCCATGGCTTGTCCCAACACCCAAGGGTGTTCCCGAATGCTAACTAACCCTCTTGTGGTTGGTTTTGGATACAGATTCAAGCTTGATCTTCTAGTTCATCTTCCTAGTCTAATCCCGGGACTTCTAGCACGCCCCTCTACCCCCTTCTAGTGTTGGAAGTTGGGAGCGCCCCTCAAGTCCCAACTTTTCGCAACTACACATAGTTGGACCCTCAAGTGGGTTCAACAAGGGGCTTGGGAGTGTGTCACTTTAAACATTGGCAAGGAATAGAGGGTATGTTTCTAGCATTTTCGCTCTCAAAATGAATAGTGGTTATTGTTTTATTTAAGATAATTATTTGTTAAGACAACAAATTGGAAAAAAAGTTCCTATTCAAGATGTCTATGCATAGAAATGGTAGTGGCTATGCTTTAATCGAGTAGATGCAATCCAAGGGTGACCTCCAAACCATTTGGATCATGTTTAATCATGTAAAGCATGTTGAGGGTTGGACAACATTTGTTTGCCATGTGTATGATTCTTTCTCCTACAAGGTGATAACGATTGTGATATGTGATATGCAATCTAAAAACACGAAGGTTTAGTGTGTAATGTGGCGAAATCCAATAATGGTGTTCCCAATCCAAAGTTCAAAGGATTCATGGTCGATATATAGTGTTCATGCCAATTGGAACATAGTTCAAATTGTCTATGGTAGCGAAGATCCAAGTGAACCAATTGTTGATAGATAATGAACTTGTTTTTTTCATTGGAGTCAATCCATGAACAAGTACACAAAACAACATAGCAAGCCAGAACTGCAAGACAAACATAAGACATTGTGTTATGAATACAGAAATGTCATTTCTTTGGAAGAAGCTAATGCTCAATATGTAATAATCTATTGTTGGTGGTATTCTTCGGGTGTCATTGATGAAGTTAGACTTCAAAAGTTGGAGAATTGGTTCCCTTTTTTGCCCACCTTTTTGACAATATCACATCTACATTACCAATTGTTTTAATATTACATAACAAACTTTCTTTTTTTCTTGTAGAAGCTCTCTTCCAAAAAGCTTACAGACATGCCCATGTGTAACCTTTCAGAGATAGTGCACAATGTATGGTTTTAATAGTCTAGCAAATGGGGAGCCTATTTGTATGTTGTGACATTGGATGTTACATTTGAGTTTTCAAACAATCGATGTTGTATTTTCAGTTCATGCAGGGTGGTCAACCAGGTCAAGGGCTTGAAAAGAGTGAACTACTTTTGCGTATAACAACCCAATCTAGAAATCTAAAACAACTTGCAAACATAATTTTGAAATATTCCCCAAGATCAGCTTACAGAGTTAGAATTACACATATGGAAAGTGAGGAGATCTTTGGCTCCTACAAACAAAAGACAAACCTAGCCTTTAGATTAGAAGGGGATTCACATAGGCATAACTATGTGAATTTTTTTCATTTTCATGTAAACCATACAATTACCAAATCAACTCATGGAAATTGAGCAACTTGGGGCAAATCAAATTTAAAGAGATGTTGAAGTCCTTGAGGCTCCATGTGGAAATGGAGTTTGACATATAGAAATATGCCCCCTTATGTTCCATGTTGAATGTTCTGCGTTGCACAAATCTACCAAACATTTTTGTGCTACTAGGATAATTGCCAACCCAACTTCTATTGGTGTCCCTAACCCAACTTATTCAAGGTTGTCGTTTCAATTCCCTAGTGCACCTTTAAAGCTACATAAGTTCTGATTCTATGCAGATGATATGAATTGTTATGTTGGCAATACGAAGTGCAAATATGCATTGGACAAACCGACTGCTTTGGAAATTTGGCCACTTCAAGCTGAAACCATTCACCCAAGATGAAATCAAGTCTCTTGAGGAAGCAAGATTTGTTCTGAATAAACAACATCTGATGTTTCCTCAAAGTCTATTCGAAAGGAAAAACTCCATTCCTATAAATAGGCCATTGGATGAAATGTCATGGCCAACATCACATAATTGTAAGGCTATTCATCGTACGGTGCCATTCAAGATGTTAAATCTACACTATAATCATTGGGAGGTTGGTCAACTTCTTAAAGCGACTATAAACCCACCATTGGAGGTTCCCCCTCTTGGATCTAGATGAATCTATAAGATTTTATTTGACCAAAATCCAAACAAGAAGCAATATGAAGTTAAAATAAGGAACTTCCCAACTTGCACTTGTTTGGATTTTGTAACAACAATGTCCAGTTTGTTAGGTCGGCAAAGGAAGTGGGTGCCCTGTAAACACATGCACTATGTTTTACAACATGTCATGTTTTGTGGGCAATTTGAAAGTTTCATCCATTTTCCAACTTTGAGTTGTGATGAAGTTCATCGCTTGTTGGATTGTGATGTAATTTTGGTGTAGGTAAAAGTATTATTTTGAATTGGCAATTTTAGCGTTTGTGATGATGCTATGTGTTTGGCTCTTAAATTAAAACTTGCAAGTGATGTTAGCACTCCAGGTTTTTATAAACATTTCGATAATTGTTCATTCAACATTTTGCATGTATGAATTCTGAATTGTTAGATAGAAATTAATTATTAGAATAAGTTGAATCTTCACTAGTTATTTAAAACATTATTGAAAGATTATGGGAAATAATTCCTAAATGTCAAACTCACCATTATGTATATTTGGATGAATATTTTGTATCATCCAAAGAATATTCTTGGCACGTCAATAGGATATTATATCCACGTGGATGAAATATTTTTGTTTACATGGAAAATATTTGGTTTACATGGCAAAAATATTTTAAAGAGATTATGTGTTGTTCACAAAAGTTCTATTCACGTGCTTGTTATTCATCATTCACAAGCTCACCGTTCATGTTCACATTCCCACACAATAATTGCATTGATCCTCAAGTATATCAACCATGATGGCTTCTAGTTGGTCAATGATGTTTTTTTATGTCCTTGAGGTAGCTAATTTGCATAATTGTAGTTTCTTTCTTCTAAGAATTTACAAGCTTCCTCAACAACATGAGCCTCCATGAGCCCGTGTTTGCTTCATATCTTGTTGTGAGATGTTGCCAACATTCATAAGGATCAATGTAATGTCTAATGATGAAAATCAAAGAATTTCGAATTGATTTTGACATGGCATCCAAGTTAAGCTTCCTACCTTCATGTTCAACCTCTGTAATTACGCCTTATGTCACGAGAATGATGTAGCATGTCCACACTCAATACCTTTCACATATGTGAATCATCCTAAATGACCATACTTGATAGTTAAACTTTCCTTTTAACTAGCTAAAATTTAAAAGAAAAAAATTAAAACCTTTATTCTATTGAACAAGAGATCACAAGATTTCTTTGTTGATGACGGTCATGGTCACAACACCAAATGCATCAAAAACACATGAAGTAATGTCAATTATCTATCCTCCAACAATTGTACCACCTACCACATTTTGTCTGCCATTTGTTTGTCTGTTGGTTATGTCTTCTTGGTCATCTACCATGACTTACAAACTTATAAATAGACCCACTTTAGAAAACTAATCAAGTTCACTCCCAAAGTGTTTGAAAAACCCACTTTAATACCATGTTAAATATGATCAAGTTTTTTTCATTATGTAAAAGTTGTGCATAAAGACAAAATCACAAAAGCCTAATTGGTTGCATGATCAATGAATCCCATATCACATGAGGATTGGTTAAAAAGATTCAATCTTATTTGATTACTAAATTTAAAAAATGAATGTGAGTAGAGTTTCATCCAATTTCAACATAGGTCTTCAAAACATTTGACAAAGGATAATTCCTAAATTTCAAATTTTCAACACTTTGTGAAATGAATTTCTCAAAAAGTTGACAATTTGATGAAAAAATAAATAGTTAATAATGAGCAATTAATTTCCCATATCATTACCAAGGCAAAGAGCCCTGATTATATACAAGTTTATAAAACATGATCAATTAAAAGAGAAATAATGGCTTTACATTGATTACAAGATTTTAAAAATTAACTCAAAATAACCATCTCCAATCTAACTAGCAAATTTCAACATCATGACCTTGATAAATATGATGTCAAATTCTTCTAGATTTTTAGAAACAAAGAGTGTTTATTTCCAACACCCTTCCTCACTTTGCAATATTGCTCCCATGTCTATTATGTCATTTTGAATTCAAAATAGGAGAAAATAATTTAACTATTGTGAACTTGAATTATAATAATTAATCAATTTTATGTTAAATAACATATTTAATTATTAATAAGCTTGGAAACTAAGTGTAGAATCTTCAAAGGGAAGGCATAAGTTTAAAGCCCAATTTGTCCTTATTAATGTCACTAGCTTCAACTCGCTCTCTAATAAAGAGATGAAGTATTTCAATATGTTTTGTTCCAGCATGTAAAACTAGATTATGAACTAGTTTTATGGTTGATTGGTTATCAATAAATAAACAAGTAGGCATCACCACACATTTCTATATTGAAATGAAATAACAAAATAACAAAATGTTGAATTGACACAACAAAATAATGAAACAATATTGCAACAATGAGAAGGGATGCAATAGAGAAAAACAACATATCAACCATCTTGGATGAAAAGTTATTAATGAACATCATGAAACTTGGAATTCATTGACGAAAATCCATTTTTCATCCATAATAAATCAATTTTATTCATTTTGCATCCATAAAATATTTATAGATGTGTCAAGAATGCCATTTAGAAGATGGGCTTTTGTCATGAATGATATTTGAATACCAATTTCAAACTAAGTCATTAACCATATATTAATATTTTTTAATCAAATATGACATATTTGATATCACAAAACTCATTGTTCATTTGCAAAATCTCATCCATGAATGTTCATTTTTCATTCCACATGGGATGAAATTCAACAATCATCATCTAATTCATTACACATCATTGAAATTCATTCATAATGAATAAATTTCATCCATCATCAGTTAGTTCATCATTCATGAGAAAAATGCATCTACAAGCATGTTTTTAATTTTATTCTATTATGAATAAAATTATGTTTGAGCAATTTTTTACATATTTCATGATTTTGTTTCATATCATGATTTTTTTGGTTGGACTTGAGTTCATGTTTGTTTTGTTAAAACCTTTTGTGCACATTGAAGTTTTTTTAGTCATCATAGTTTTTGTGCTTGCGACAACTTCATGAAACCTCATCTAGCTTTCAAAGATCGATATGTGAAAGCTTCCATCCAAATATACCACAATGTCATTAGCCATTTTTTTCTTTAGTTAAAGAAATACAATTATTTTCCTTCACATGTCAAATGTCCAAAAATATTGTTTCATATGCCCACAAATGTTCATCATTTGAATGTTTTTTGGAACTTGTGGTGTAAAAACATGTTTGCCAACTCCTTCACCTTTGCAATTTGTTGGACCAAATCCCCCATCAAACAAAATATGTTGTTTCCATATCCCATCCTCTTTACTAAGATCCTCTTTATTACTTGAAGCAGATACGTATTTCAACACCCTCATGTAATTCTTCACTTAAACTTGAATATTCCTCATGAAACCTCATCAATACAACTACTACTTTTTCATGATCCTATATCATGAGTAAGCTAGCTCCTTAGCCAAGTATAAATAGAGGTTTCCTTCATTATGATTTTCATTCTATTCAACATGACCACCAAGTATTCTTTTACCTTATTTGATGTTTCAAATCCTTCATGTTACAAATGAGATTTTGTTTGGATATTTAATTGCATACTTTTGTGTTTTTGTTCAATATCATATTTTGTGCAAGGTTGGACTTAAGTTTGGGTTTATTTTGCATGATTTTTCATAGCCATTGCCATTGAAAAATCTTTTTAATCTTGGTAGTTTTTATGCTTGTGGTCATAACAAAAAAAAATGATGTAAACAACAAATAGAAACAATGATCAATAAAAAGTGATGTATTAACCCCCAAAAAAAAACACATTGGTGAAAAAAATGGCAAAGGAAAAAAAAACATAACATCAAAGGAAAAAGAAAAAAAGATGAAATAACATTGATTTACCTCTCACATGAACACAACATAATGCGAGAATGAGTGAAAGGAGTCTTTGTGATGTTGCCACATGTCATAGATTGTTCACACACAACTATGAATCAATTGGAAATACTAAAATGGTGATTCAATGTTTATGGCCACTAAACTTTCAAATGTTCACTAACTTTAGCTTAATTAACTTAATTTTAATGAATTCCTTAAAGTAACCTTTACTTTAGTTGTGGCTAGTTTGATCAAACATGCATGAATGTGAATCCATGGATCGGGTTTGCCAAAAAAAAACTACTTTAGAGATAACTTATAAGTTAGTATGCACCTACATTAGAACATTTATTCAAGGTAAGTTATAATCTTTTAAGTTACCAAATTGATACTACAATAGCCTAGTAGGTTCCACATTTTGATGTTGAAATTTTAATATATCTTTTCCTAAGATTTTAACATAAATATTAAAAATTTATTAAGATGTATTTTTTACTTTTAATTACACCTTAAAAAAATTCCAAAAGTTTTGATTATTTCTTCTTGTAATTATTTGGTGTCAAACTTGTTAAGTTGTTGCGTATTGGAAAATGGGCAAACCTTGGAACATTTTGTCAAGTAAGCTTGTAGACAAACCTAGTAGGGGTGAGCTTATAGCTAGGCTCACTTGGCACAATGAAGCATGCCCATTTTGTAACATAAATGATTTGGACTCCTTTGAATCATTAGGTTTTTGAAAAAAAGGTAGATTATAATGTGTTTTAAAAGAAGAAGAAGAAGATTACATTATGAAAAAACAAGATTATGGTCCTTAACAAACAACTACTAACTATTATGTCACATTATAAACATGATATATTCAATGATGACCTTGGGTGAGAGATTTACTATTTAAGGGACCTTCAAAAGTGGCAAAAAATCTTTTCACAAAATTATTTACAATATTACTAGAAGATTTATTTTAATGGATGCAAGGTAAGGTTTTAGAATGGAAGCATCCACCATTTTCTTAAACCCATGTTAAAAATTTTGAACAACAAAATATGGGGAACAAAGAGGATCCACACCTTATTATTAGTGACGAAAACTCTATTTGTAAGCTAAGTTACCCTCTTCTAATAATAATAAAAGTTTTTAGCTAGGGTTTTACACACTCTAGAATTTGGTGGTAAAGCACCGGACAAGCATACGGCAATCTTGACATGACATGAACATACTAACATGTTTCCAATGTAGTAAAAAATAAAACATGGTCCACATGATGAGTTGGTTGGGGATTTAATATTTATCAAGCTTCTTTTAATTCTAGGGAAGATGACAATTGGACTTAGTTTGAGTGAAACATGTATAGGGTCTAATAGTATGGTCATCAACTTGACAATATCTGATTGTTTTGACAATTATGAAAACATTCTATAGCTACCTCATTACATCACTCCCTTCACCAACCCACCTTCGTGCATATGAAAAAAACGAGTTAACATGTACTTTTTCATAATTGAATTTTCGTAATTTGATTCAATTCAGCCAAATTCAATGAAACTGAAAACATTAACCTTCTTAAATCTCAAGGAGAAAATTGTTGTGTTATGTTCAATTCAATTTGGATTTAAAGGAATATGGATTCTTTTAAATATTCAATTGAATTCAAGGGAATCTACGTTCCTTTTAATTTGAATATGCCAGGTCTGCCAATTCTGCAAGAGGCATGAAACAATGAGTGTCTCTAATATGGCAGAATATGCACCTTTGGTGCTCTTAACGGCTTCTTGACACCAAAGAAGAGATGCAACCACCTGACTAACCTGGGGTAGGTAGTTGGGTAGCAATGTAGGTGATAGCTAATAACCGCCCTCTCCCTTGCCCGCTTGAATTTTCCATGCGTTCCCTCTTCGCTTACAGTTGTAGTTTTCCTACTTCTCCCAGGTTCTCTCAGATCGGGCTACCATTGAAGGAATTTTTGCTGTCATCCTCCATCATAAGCGGCCGCAGCAAGTGACCGATATGGTCTATGACACGATGTGGTTCGGGGACGAGAAGACCAGTGACATCATCTTGCAACTGCTGCCAAACCACGACTCAGAATCGCCTGCCAGCCCTGCAAGTGGCAAACCCTTGCATTCTGTAGCCAATGAAGAAGTCTTGTTGCTCAAATATCCCAAGCACAAACAAAAGTCAGGCCACAATTCTCCTCGACATGATGAGCTTTCCAATCATGGCGATAGTCGTGGCAGACCTTTATCAATATCCAACCTGGATGCTGGCCAACCCAACCACAAAAGAAGACAACCCTCTAAGAAGAGAAGAAAAGTGCACGTCCATTTGGACATCACGACGCTGCATGTTCACAGCGCTGCTCTATGCCGCTGCCAGGTGCCAAATATATCATTCTTCATGCTCAATTTTCCTGGGTGTCACTTACGGAGTTGATCGGGTTCAAGATGCGTTCTTGATTTCCAGCCACCTCAAGATAGCGAGGCACTCAAATTCTGCCTAGAAAAATTATACCCGCATTTCCTGTCCTTTGCTGTTCTCCCTTCTTGAATAATGTTTGTGAACTCGTTTCAACTGAATATTTGACAATTTTATTGTGTTGAGTTTTTCTGTGAACACCCAATTGTGCCTTGGAAAATTAGAAGTTTGTGTAGGTGCTCTTTTGCAAATTATGACCAAATAAATAGGTCAAAAAACTTGGGTGGAATGCATGTGTTGAGCAATTTGATGAAAGTGTGTTCAACAGTTGTGTGACAAGACAATCCCAAATCTAGAAAATTTTCCTTCCAAGACTTGTGTGTTACAAAAAGAAAATTTGGAATTGAACAAATTTTAGTCCAAATCAATGTTCTCACCACAAACCTAAACGAGGGAATGCCATCCTATATGTTTTGGTTGACATGGGCAGTACTTCAAGGCATGCTTGGGGGATAGATGGTCTGAAGATGCCAATGGTACACGCACTATGGAACTTACCATGGAAGCTCATAGCAACCCCAATGTGTATATCAGTTGCATTGAGCTTCTCTACAAAGAGGACCTTTCACCTGCAACTTCATTCCAGTGTGTGGGCCATGCTCTCAATATCTTGCGAGTAGCAGCCCAACTCCTTTTCCAAGATTGCATCATGTCTTCCATGCAATACCTTGCAGCAATGCCTTGGAGAGCTGAAGAGCAACTTGCAATTCATACAGTTCTTACAGGTTTTCATCTTCCTCCCACTCCTGATCTAGTGGCCAGACTTGGCACCTTCAGTCCAGCTGGAGCTATGAGCATAGAGTTGCCAAGCTTGGTGAAGAGAGTTCTGGAAAATCTACTGTCAACAAATACACAAGAATGTCTAAGCTTCAAAGATCGACGAGCTGTATGTGAAAAAGTTCTGAGAGGAAACATGCAAGGTCCTTTGTCATCTTGTGCAATGGTCCATATCACCAAATCTGCAATGTATGGAGAGTTACACAAAATTTTACACAGGTTTAGAAATGAGGTGCATTTCCAATCTTCAGTCTAAATTTTAATGAATCCTTGTCAGTAAGTACTTAATCCATTCTTCTTCATTCTTAATCTTGAGTATAACTGTCTCAAGGTTTTTGACAATTATCTAAATCAGTCCAGGATAAATAGTGTGTATACAAAGTCTACAGAAACATAGGCTTTTCACCACCTCACCTATACCAAATTCTTAAAAATGAAGGATGGAGTCCAAATGAAGGGTGTCATTCACAACACTAATGACCAGAGAAAAGTCATCTGATGAGTACCATGCCTTATAAACCTCCTCTCACCAAGAGGACTCCTGATAAATTGGAAGTTCCAAGCTATGATTTCTGCTGAAAGCGCATGATACTAAAAACATTGCACATTGGAAAACTTATAAGGACACATAAGAGGAATGCACAAATTGTGTACAAACAAGATGTATGGTAAGAACACTTAAAGGAAGACCTTTTGGATTTGGAATGTGGACAGGTCGAATGCAGCTGCTGGTTACACGAAGATGACATTCCAGATCTCAGCAAGGCAATGGTGTGGCTACTCAACATCATGTTGGAACTCAAAGTGGCAGACGATGCTGTGAAAAACCTTTCTAATGACAAAGAGCTGGCACAAATTACTATAACCCTTGTAGAGCAAATGAAGTCCAATATTTGCAATGAATTCTTGGTTGAGTTTTTTCAAGTTCTGGTGCGTATGTTACATGCAGTTGGAAAGGGGGAAATCATACTTGAAAATGCCACTCGGCTTGCACTTATAGACACATGGTTACCTATCATCAGGGAATGTGAGTATGTCATCAATGGTGAACTCCGAGAAAGTGCAGAGCAGGCAGTAAATACAGTTCTGAAGACTCTACCACTATTTGATCAAGAGTGTATCTTAATATCATGGCTATCAAAGGAGCCTGATCTGGACTACAATAGTATTTGGCCTAATCTCTCTGAGGCTTTTGATGCATGGTGCCACAACTTCCGATCAACTATGCATCTTCTTAGTGGTTCTGCAGATGTGAAATACCACGCTTTCACTACCAATGATGATTCGTTAACCCAAATGTAACTCAAAAACTCCAAATTTGGATACTGCAAAACATAATGTCTACAGTAATGCCCACACAGTTCCATGGTAAGATCTGTAGCCTCAAACACGCCCAACATTCTGGCTGGCCATTGAAGGGCATTACTAAGAGATCATCACCTCCCAAAATTCTTTATTGAGCAGTGGCTAAAGTTAAACTGAACTGTAAGTTCTCCTCCTATTGCTGATATTGGCAATTGTTACTCCTTACCGGATGTCACACTAATGTATAGGGTTTGAAATTTAGTTCTCCCTGCCATGAAACCATGACCTGAAATGACAACAGGAGACATGACAAGAATGTGCAGAAATCTTAGAACTTGAGTACCCCAATGGTGTGCTTAGCACCTGAAAATTTTCAACCTAATTAGGATTAACTTACTAAACTACAGGGCCCTTTGTGCCTTGTCTTTGAAGAACTTGACACCAACAGACTTTCTGAGGGCAGACTTTGAGAGGGTGTACCTACTTATTCCTTTTACAGCAGGTCTACCAGCAGCAGTAGAATGCCCTGTACACTGTACTTAAAACCTTCAAATAATGGGCTGCTGCTCTGGTCTTTAGTTTTGCAAAGATAAGAGGTGTATTATGAGGGCCAACTTTAAGGCTTACTAATTACTCCACCTCAGGTCTATCATGCCTGTTCTAGAGTTCAGATACTGTGCATAAAAGGAGCTTTCTGTTTCAGGGCTTACTGGTTTGTAAACCTCAGTGGGATCAACATAGGAGACAAATTTAATCTTCGAGATGAATTGGGGATTTCAGGTTCCTGTCATGCAGGGTACAGAAATGTCCATAGGTCCACACTTTTCCCTGCATAAAACATCAGTAGATTTGTTTTTTGTGACAGCCTGGTCTCAAAATACAATGTACATGAAGCAATTTTGTTAGCTTTCAGCAGCACTGCAAAGAAAACTGATCAAGAACATAATAATGGCAATCAACATGGGCACCAAATTGAGCAGTTAGAAAAAGTGATAATGACCACCACCCAAATTTCAAACCCACACACATGTGACTAGGCAGAGAGTCAAGAACATATAATCAATCTCAGGAGTTCAAAGTGACCTGCCTCTAATCCAAATTTGTTCTGATACAAGATGGATTTGATCTGGTGGCAAAACAGATCTACACTAAATCTTTGAGCCATCACTTCAGCATGCACACCATTGGCTAGTATTATAGTTTCAGCAATTATATTCTTCCAAACTTGTAGCTCTGCATCTAGAAGCGACTGGGCACCAGCAAACTCCTTACTAAATCCCACAATGCTTTGAGCATGCAATAGACTGGAATGAATAGATGGGCCAAGCATGGAAGTTAGATTCTAGAAGTTCATGTAAGTCAACAACCAGAAGTACATCATGCAACGAAAGGAGGTCATATGTTGGAAGATGGATTGGATTAAAGACTGCACATTCTCCCAAAACATTGAGCCCTTCACATGGAACCTCAAATCAGGCAAACCTACATTTACTGAAGTACAAATGAAGTAAAGCAGAAGTCTGGATCTTTATCATACACTGCAATGGATGGGAGCTAGCTCTGATCCTCAACCTCGGGGGCTACTTCTCGCTCTTCTGCAGCTGCTGCCATTAACTCATCAAACTGCCCTGACTTCACCAGAATTATCTCCACCTACTCATCACAACCAAGTGCTTCAACTAAGTGATGTAGCCTGAGATGAACAGAGCCTAGCGGAAGATGTAGATGGGAGTAGGCAAACCCACAAAGTAACCCAATAAACATTTCAAAATTCACCACAATCTGAGACAATGAGAGTCTTAAATAAACAAGCACAAGCATCTGATAAGAAATTGGACAATTGCCATTACTAATCATCTAACAAATAGTACCTTAGCTTTTTGAATGGGCCGACCTCTGGCCTCATCTCTCATGTCCACTGTTGATGTAAGAATCCCTGCATGCAGGAAATAGAACAATTGTATTTGAAAGTCTTCTAAACCAATCTATGTGCTTGCTTACTCAAAAATCTTGTAGCATACAATAAATAGAAGACTTGAACTCTATGCAGGTAACATATTATCAAAAAATAAACTGGTTTGACAAACACATGGTGGACAACTCGAGCACCCTCATGAAAACTTGTCCATGCAGGCCTTCAGTTATGAATTGAACAAACTGACAAAAAATACTCCTCTAAAGAAGAGGGCTGGAAGACATACGCTTCTCAACAGCCAGACCGTTATTCTTCAAGATTTCAGCAACTGTAACAACAGTTGCAATGGCTGTAAGAAGTACACAAGAATCAAATGCAAATCATCAGACAGAAACTCCAGTCATAGTATTGAATTGAGAGTTTCAATCTGCCAAAGTATTTAATGACTAAATTCTGTAGAACATTCTCTGGAGTGCCCATGATCAGAGAACTTGGAACAAGCCTTTTGAGGATACACTGAGAACTAATGCGAAGACAAATCGGTGTCCATCTGAGCAGCACAGTACCAACATACACACAAAGAACAAAATGCAAGGCCACTTACCCATTCCCAGGGCTGATAACTCCACTTCTTCATGTTGTTGCATATACCTCTGCAAAACAGAAAAATCACTCCAAAACCCTGTGAAAATGCTGTCAGCTGGACTTGACACCATACTCAAAGTGAATACAACCAGGCATCTAAGACCCATATGCTACAAAGATTTTGTGCACCTTTGCACACACTTAACAGACTCATCTCGAACTAAGGCAATGTATGCTAGTTTTTGTGGATGCCCACAGGAGAGCACCTTTAGATGTGGCAAGCCTAGCATGCAGTCATGATATTCTCCAACAGTGTCAGTGGGAACAGAAACCATTAGGATCTGATCACTCACAATAGAAAGGACTGCACAAAAACTTCAGGCGTGCTTATATCTAAGAAATTTTCTGTTCATGACTTGACCTTATTTGCATCACTAGCTCTTCTTCAGGTAACTTTGCTCATAGATGGATACAAAGGCAGGTCATTGTAAAATAAAAGGGATTTACTGCCCAGCCTTTTATTTAAGATCACAGCAGTTCCTTTCAGCAGTTGCAATCAGATGGTTTAGCTGACCAACATCTCTCCAATTCCAGTTCCCAGACACTGCACTACCACAAAATTTATGTGAACATGGTTGTGGAGACCAAATAAGGTCATGTCTTTCTTAACTATCATGCTCCACTCTGATTACAAGAACCACAACTTCCCACATTCCAAAACCTTACACTTTACTTTTGCTGAAATTGAGAATCTTTCAGGACTCAGTAGTGTGGACACTCTCTACCAGATGACCATACTACAGATGTACTAATGTGCTAGTGGGAGGCTTCATATGCAAAACTCATGAGAGTGCTAAAACCCTAACAGATTAACATCATTTTCAGGCCCTCTCCACCATACATCTGCTTAGATGAAGGCAGGTTTTCATCTCAGGAAGTAACAAAAGAATAATCTTTAAAAACAGGAGAATAAACAAACAGGTCCATACATCAGGAATTTAATCAGGCTCCCAGCAGCCCTAATCTCCAAAGACAGAAGAATAAACAAAGGCTTATGTCTGAAGTCTGAACCAATATCCGGTTATTGCCTTCACAAGAAGGAACAGAAATTTCAGCATATATTCAAGGCAATAAGTTCTGGCAGTGGTTTGCATGCAAAAAAGACCTTTGTAGTCCATCAGCTTCCGACTAGATTTTACATTCTTTCATACCAAATACGGTCTTCACATAGATGGTTCATGTCTTTGAAATGTCCACAAGGTAGGACATGAAGGAACCACAGGACTCGTCACTCTACAATGTAACAAGGAACAGATTTCCCAGGTGGATGGGAGAAGGAAAGTACCTTGGCAAGGTTGACATAGAAGAATAAGGGCTTCTTTGTATTAGATACTTGAATCCGATTCTTTTTGTGAATATCATTCAGTGCCAAATTTGCAACTCGCTCTGTGACTTCCTCCATCCTTCCGTTCCCCGGGATCTTCTATATTTTCTCCCCTTCAACACCAATTTCTCCAGATGAAAATACCAGATCAAGAAGCAAGAAACCACTTTCTGATCACTGCTCCTGTCTTCCCTTCGCAACACGTCACAGTTAATCCAACCGCTTAGATTTATCTTCCTTGACCTCCTCTATGGTGTACAAATAATATTGATCAAGAAACCCAACAAACAGTCTACACAAAGCCTCCATGTCGACTACACGAAAGAATCCCCCCTTCGACTCCGCCCCTCTAATGGCAGCCTACACTATCTTCGTGCAATGCTGAAAGCAACCGAGAAACAAATCACCTGGAGAATCGTCTCTTTACTCCCACGGCCTCAAGCTCCACTCCCTTGCAAGGATTTACAGAGCACGCCGTCCTTTTTTCCTTCCTAGTTCACCGAAAAAGAAGGCGGTCTCGCCGCTTCGAGGTCCACGTTCGCACTAAAAGACAGCACAATTCCGCAAGAGGCTTTTCCACGCAGCTCGAATCCAATCAGCTATCACAGACGTGGCTAAAACTCAAGAGAAAGCGAGAGCAGCAAAAGAGGGAGGGTTGAAAAATACACGACATAATAAGCCCGGTAAAGAGCCAGAGAAGGGAGGGAGGGACACTCTAGAGTAACCCAGGGTTTAGGCTTGGTAACTTCCTTGAAGCCTGGGGTTTGAGTTCATGGTATTGCCAGGGTAAAGAGGACCAACCCTAAAAGATAGGAAAAACAAACACTCTTTACCCAGTCCTGAACTAGGTATACGAAGCTTGCACCCCGCCACCATCTTCATTTGCGCTTGCAAAGTATGCCTTTCACAGCTGATACTTGAAACTCTTTTTTGCGGCGTTCCTACGTGATTACCCTGCACCACCAATCATGCAAGCAACTTCAACACTCTTTTAGATATTGTTGAAAGGCTGAAACTAGTTCAAATTCGTCCATGCAGATTGGTCAAGACTATTCTTCCCATTTGGCTAATTTTTTTTAAGTACCAGTTCAAGATCATGATTATTGATTGAAACCGTTTCCCTCTCAAAATTACTGTTACTTGAGTCTGGAACATGAGTCATGATGGGTCGTTGGATTATTTAGTTCGGAGATCGATAAGCGGAGCTTTACACGGTCACTTGGTACTAGGGATATCGGAAGGCGCATAAGCTCCCTAATATTAATGAAGGGGTGCTTACACGTGCTTGCAACACATGATTATGAGATTATGCACCCTGCTCAGGCTCATGAGTCATGGGTCGTCGTTGGATTATAGAGATCCATAAGCGGAGCTTTTTACATTGTCAAGAACACCAACAACAACAACAACAATTGCTGCAGAAGTTTTGGGGCTAACAAGGAAATCCCGGATATGTTCAGGTACCTTTTATAGGAAAGGACAAATTGAGAGGAGTTTGAAATCGGTCTGATGGTGCTGATGATCTTTGCCAACAACCCACCAAGGATGATCCATCAAACTTGGCAATCGAAGAGCGTGCCACATGTCCCCCCTACTAATATGATTCAGATCGAGTTACCTAACTGTTTCCTTTTCTATGATTCTGAATCTAGTCGGGCAACTCAAGTTAAATGATTCCTTTTAAATGAATTCCTTAGAACCACCCAAAGCCCTCTCCCCCCAAAAACAAAAGTTCCCAAATACTCTGACATACGCATCATATCTCCACCCAAGTATGTTCACATGTATGTACAGAGGTACAGCATAATAATACTATGTATTGTGGAGTAATGACATGAGGACCCTCTGCTATATATCTAGCGCATTTTTGGGCTTTTTTTTTTTTTTTGGCACTCCTTTTGTGCCTTACATGTTTTTTTTTTGAACTACACTACTTTTTTCTTTTTCTCATGCATGTTTTAAA
>Ga0116231_10002637_pt1 | contig 37499 bp, 32 predicted proteins | sample S1TSphgellanicum_2_FD_89695 | JGI IMG/M metagenome (GOLD analysis project Ga0116231, IMG submission 89695) | Host-associated microbial communities from peat moss isolated from Minnesota, USA - S1T2_Fd - Sphagnum magellanicum MG | ecosystem: Host-associated > Plants > Peat moss > Unclassified...
AATGCCATTGGGGATGAGTGAATGAAAAAAGCTTGACCCTTATGAAATGGTTAAACCTAAAAAAAAAATTGGATTATTTTAAACCTACCTATATAACCTAAGCCTAGCTACTTTTCAACCTACTTGCATACATAAATAAACCTATTTAATAAGGTTTAATTATTACCTACCTACCTACGCACCACGAATCAACATCTTATTAGCCATAAATCAGATGATTTAGATTTCATTGATCAATATTTAATTTTTTTTAAAAGGTAGGCTTTGATTGCCACATGTCACCATATAATTGGTGTTAAAATGAACGCATGTCAAATGGTCAATGAACGTTCCATGGTGTGCCACGTGTCATCATCCTAGTGGAAAAAAAATTTAATGATTGAGATTAATCCAATGAATTTTTTATTTTGAAAACAAAAAATTTTAAATAGTGACATGTGTCCACAAGCTAGTTGTTTAATTTTTAAACATGTGTCATATTTTGATTAGTTGCATTATAGTTGCAAGGAAAGTTGCACATAAGGTGCAACTACATTTGGATTTGTATATATGTATGAACATGTATATTAACACCGTATATACATGTTACATACGTAGTGTCACATGCAACTGAATGTCATGTGCAACTTGTCTTATGCAACTATATAAATTTGTAATTGCATGTGTCACATACAACTAAATTTTAGTTGCAAACGACAGTTGCAAAACCCAAAATTTCTAGTAATGTAAAGTTATCTAAAGATTCCAAGAGAGTACATGAAACATCTATGCAGTATAGTTACGGAGTACTTTGTAGCACATCCGTTTCCATGTCTAAAATGGGGTAATCTGAAAACTATGGTGAACTTGTACCAGGATTCAAAATTATTGTTGTGTTGAAAAAGAAGATGACATGGATGCATATTTCTTCTAAAACAATAATGTCAAACCTTCATTGGTAGGGGTGTTCTTTAACACTTTATTACATTTTTTCTTGTTGGTTTACTTTCATACACATCTATTATTCAATGTTATCTCTTATAAGTGCTATGAAGTTATAATATCAATATTCTTTGCCAAGGTGAATCATCCATTATGAATGTAAATTGACATATTTTCTCCAAACTTATAATTTACATTATGTTGTTTAGTATATCTTTAGTTGTGAATTTTTTAATCTATCCAATGTATTTGTGTTGGTGTGACTATGCAGCTCCAAGTCATTACAACTAACTTCCTAGGAACACACATTAACCTACTATGCTAAGAAAAACACAAGATAAGATGTATTCAATGGAAGTTGACTTATTACAAGACATACATAATTGTGCATGTACATAAGTCATTTTTTGATTTCCTTATTTTTGGACATGTGTGACCATTCTTTTCAAGAAGTACAAAGGAGTAGCAATTGGCTTCAATAGAAGTGTGCCTATGGTTCTTTAGGACAATCCCAGCAAGGTGCACTTTAACAAGTCTATGTATGGTGGCATAAATTTCATTCACTTTTGTAAGGATAGCCATGACTTTTTCAGCATTGGTATGTGATGTGTGTCTTCTTTCATTTTTTTTCATAATGTGCAAGACAAAATTTGTTATATCTTTTATTGCAACAATAAACAAAAAGATATGAATGTACAATATGATATGTTATGTCTTATCTTCATTGCTTCCAATAAATTAGATCACACAAAGGGCATCCTTTTTAAGTACATTATATCTTAATTTAGTATTTGCCTTAAACTTTTTTATAAGTTATTTTTCTTTTCTATCAGCTGGATACTTCCTCATAGTGGTATATTCAATATGAAGACTAAAGTGCATGTGGAATGGTTTGGATTTGGAAACATCATCTTTCATATTTTTTGGAGGAAATGTGCATGTTGTTCAAATCTTTTTTTTGCATCAATTGATTGTCCAACATACATTCAACCTACATACTGCATACATAACATTACATTACACATTAGTAATTATTAATATAATGTGTATTAACATTGCAGTGGTGCATCCACACAACAAACATGACAATGAACATCACATGCATCAAGACTGTAACAATCTAACCACGCAACAAGTGGGACACCAAACAATGGCATGTGGATCAACACTGCAATGGTGTAGCCACTAAACAAACAAAATGGTCAAGAACTTCATGTGCATCAACATTGTAGTGTTGTAACCATAAGAAATAGAACATTCAACAATTTGTGCATCAATAGTGCAACAATGCAAGGTTCACATAACAAACATGATAATCAATAATATAATATTTCATTCAATATGCATAAGAATTATATCATAATTGAAATAATTTTTTGAGGAATTTAAAATTGCATGCAAGTGACTATATACACACCAATAAGTTGAGTTATTTCTTTCCGTTTTTTGTTCATGATGCAAATGGTACATTTGTTGGGTTTGCAATTAAGGATTTTTCATTTTGTGTATTGTTGTTAACCATGTGTTCTATCAAATTGGAAGCTTCTTCAAACAACAAATTTGACCATATGCCCATGTCCACAATCTTAAAGTCCAAATAAAACTTATACATTTGAAATGGTGTGAGGTCTCTTGTGACCACTTTTTTCAACATTTTTTTCGCCTTCCAATTGGTGAGGTTGTTTTCAATATCCACATACTCTAATTCGAAAACCTCCAACATAACTTTCATGTATCGTGCATAAAATTTCACATGTTGTAAAACTTCATTATATCAATTTTTTACATCACATATATTCAAGCAATAATTAATAAAAATAACTTTAAAATGACATGGATGGGGAAGTTGTTAAAGGTGTTTTTTATTATCTTAAATTAAGGATTTTTTCCTTTTCTAGGTTTTTAATTCTTTTTTTAGATAACATCAACATGTGAGTTGCTTCAAAAATGTATATTGTGGAAAAAAAACAAAGACACAAATACATAAATGTTTGTTCACAAATTCAAAGACAAAACTAAAGTCAAAACCTCAAGATCGGTTTGAAAATAAAACTCAAAGTCTAGAAATGAACTCGTTCATAAAACCAAAAGTAAAAACAAATAGGTGATTTCCATAAAAACTAAGAAATAAAAAAAGAAGTTCAAAAGTTCAAAAAACTTATCATCCTCCTATTTATTCCAAACATAACAATGTTTTAAGTTAAACAATCGCTAACTAGTATTATAGTTTTAAAAATTAAACTTAAAAATATAGCAACTATTGGCCACAAGTTTTTTTAATAACAACCTATTGTTGTCAACAACCGGTTACTATAACAAACTAGTTACCGATTCACATACTCTATCGACTACTCTAACATCTATTATTAGTTCAGGACATGTTATCTAATAATAATTGAACTAAGCCTCAAAGAAAATTGCCTTGCCAATTATTAATTGGTAACAACCAAAAACTATGTACATAATTGAAAATTAGGTTAACATTACCCCCCCTTGAAAACTAGATTTTGTATTCAAAATCAATCATTTAGAACTACCTATTTTACTCCTACAATCAAATCGTTAACAAGTTGTTCACCTACTGTATCAACATGTTTAACCAAAGGAACAAGTTCATACCCTAATCTCCTAGCAACAAGCTTGTCCTTCAATATTGTATCTCAAACCTTAAAAACTTCAAAAGCATGTGTGATAATATCAATCAATTTCACCTTTGCACCTACCCCAATCTTTGGTATAGTTAATGGAACAAGTTTAGGAATAATATGTTCTTCTAATTCTTCTACTTGAGTACTAAAAATTACAACATGTACTTCCACAGATTCTGTGGGCAAAGACAAAGTACAAACAACATTGTTAAGATCAACTCCTCCTCTAATCGGCTTTGGTTCCTCTGTGGTAATGACAACATGTTCATTTTGAGAACTCGTAACTATAGTTGTTGCTTGCACATGTGAAAATTATGGGAAACAATAACAAGTATTTCAACCAATTTATTGTGAAATCGATCATACATATAACCCTCAACTTGTAACCAATATGCAACCAGTTCATTCAAGTAGGCCTCCTCATTCGCATGAGTGATCTCCAAATTGTCTTAGATCAACTCTTTCATAATCTTTTATATAATTTGCCACCACTCTTTCCATTTTGGATTATTGTCTCCCAATGCTTGGTTTTACACCTTGAGCAAGGTGTTATCCAAAAGCAATTCTTCAAACTCCTTCAACTAGTTATCCATGTAGGTGGTTTGAAAATTTTTATTAAACATTTGGTGAAGTGTCTCCAATTCACCTTTCAATTCTTGAATCTGTACCTAAAGCTCATGGGTACGATTTTCCATGTCAATGTTCACCTCTGTCAATTGTTCCCACTATTGTAGACAAGTGTTCTTTAACTTTACAAAAGTTTTATCTTGTTGCACATTATAGCCTCCATCTTGCCATAATCCCTTATTAATCGATCATGGTTAGTTTGTAGATCCTTCAAGTCATTATGGGTTTAAAAATGAGCTTGGTTCAACTCATATACTCCAACTGCAAAATTTCAAGCTTTTTTATTGCCTTTTTAACTTCAACACTTTTGGTAACCAGGTGTTTATTTTTTGTCTGCATTTTAAGGAATTGATCTTTCATAGTAATTAGTTCCTTGTCCCTATTCTACAATGTTTTTTTATGGTTAATTAGTTCCAAGTAATGAGCCTATAATTAATTGTTAATGTCTTTTAACAAGCTTTCAGTGTAATTATGTTTAGTCCTCAAATTGGCTAAGCTATTTACTATTTGAAACCAAGTTTGGGCAACTTGGGCTGCTTGCTCAAAGAAAAGTGTAACTTGTTTTAGGCTTTCATGTCTCACATAAGTTGTCAATGTTTTAGGAAAAATGTAAACAAATCTAACTAAATTGGTTGAATAGGTTTAGATTGAACTAGTTGAACTGGTTCAATATTTGTTGGTAATGAATTGCTAATCTATTTTGTAGGAACAAATGTTTCCTAAACAAGTAAAGGCTCTTGGTTTGTTACCTATTTAAAGTCATGTTCATTTCTATCCTCCATGAATTTACCACTTTCCATCCTTATTGATTCGTCATCAAATTGCGTAGTAACATCAACCTCCATATCCTCATCTCCTCCCTCCCTCCATAATCATGATCCGTTGACGGGTGTGAAGTTTCCTCTTTGATGGCGAATTAGTTGGTTTTAAACTCAATCGGTCCTTAGTTGTTAATGGCTCAATTTGTACCTTCAACCGATGTGGTTGACATATTGGCCTAGGTGATATTTAGTTGAGCACACCAATCATCGTTCATTAAAAAATTGCTCCTTAGTGACAACCGCAAGAGAGATTTTTTTGGATTGCTTGTTAACAACCTTTTTTCCCTTTTCTTGAACCAATTGCGGTCTTGAAGAATTAACATGTGTCTCTTCTTCCTAAAGTGGGAACCAATGTCAAAAACAAACTTTTATAACTAGTCTAGAGTAATAGGTTGATGCCTTCTTCAGTAAAAGCACACTACACTCACCCTTTTTGGAAGTCACAATGGCAATTTTTTCTAGGTGAGTCAAGTATTGTTGCATTGTATTCAAATCTATTTGAGAAACTTGGCAAAAGTGAGATGAAAAATTGAAACCTACATTCTAATCTTTCAAACCCAATAAAAAAATTACCAAAAGGATAAATGTTAAATTCAAGGTGAACTTTACAAAAGATGATACATTCAATGTCATAATCCAAACTTCCCCCAAAAAGGTAAAGTAAATTTGATTTTTTCAAAATATAATATTTTCAATATCATTTTTTGACACCTTAATGTGAATATTTAAAAATTATAATAGTATTTTTGAATAGATCTTTGAATAATCTTCAAGATTGTGCATTTTTTTTTTTCATTGAAATACAATTTCATAAAGAAAATGCAAATCAAAGTGGGGATTTCTAGCAAGTTTCTTATTGAACATGTTAAAGTTAAACTTTGCCCTATCATGTTCAAAAGAACTTGTGTGGTTTGATGGTAAGGTGTTGACACCTCTTTCACAAGATTGTGGGCCCAAACTTGTGCAAGTGTGTGTATACATTCCGTGTATGTATACATATACATATGATTTTATTTATTTATTAAGAATATGAATGACATGTGACCATGGTGACAGATGACACGTGGTTATGATTGTCGAATGCCACGTGATTTTATTTTTTGAAGTTTAAAAAAATTTGGGACTAGATCCCCCCCCCCAAATTTGGACCATGAAAATGGAATTAAATTAAAAATATAAGTATGAAATTCCATATTGGAACATGTGACTACCTTACCCTAAAGTCAAAATTGTCATTAATTAATCCTCAAAATAATGATATGAAATTTTGTGAAAATATGAAGTTGACATGTTGAAAATCATCATAATTATCATAGGTTACATTCTGAGTAGTTTCACTATTCATATCACAAGAGTATAGTAGATGATGGAAAAATATATAATTTCAAAATTAAAAGACGAATTCATTTTTTGAAAAAAAATTATTCATTTTGTCAATTTGGAAATTGACCCTAGGCTATGGTATTTGAAATGACCAAACATGATTCCATTAAAAATGTTCTAATCGATTAGTCTTTTTCCACTAAAAACAACTAAAAATAATCATTTTCATTGTTATCTTTATAGATTTTGGTAGTGGAAAAGGAAAAAATTCTTATTGTGTTTGGCACTAAAGGTCTAAACATTTCCAAATCGCCTTGAAAGCTTTCCAATGATACCAAGAACATGACAAGAGATGTAATGGTTTGGGAAATCTCAACATGACAAACAAACACAAACAAACAAACAACCTTCCTAAATAGATGTCAAAAACCATTTGTTGGACCTCATGGTTGGAGACCATTTATTAGATGTCAAAATATTTTATATGTGGGGCAAAGCGAAAGGGTGAGGGCAATCCAAAAATAAGGCAAATATAATATAAGTTTGGCCTAATCACATTTTCGGGAATGCCCCAACTCATGGGCTTTACTCAAAGCACAAGGAGAAGGTTATCACGAACTCAAACATATGTATTGGAGAAGGGCATGAGTATAGGTCATTTTGGATTTGAGATCCCGCCCGAGATTGGTAGGCAAAGGGTCGAGGTCGAAAACTTATAAAGTGCTGGTTTTTTTAACCTCCTGCCTTCCTTTTTTTACTTTTGGCATCTATTTTTTTCTTTTCATGATTTCCCCATCTTTCTGTCAACTTATGCCTTAAAGCACATCTTGCATTCAAGATGCAACGCCTTTTTTTTTGTCCTTTGCATGTTAGTGTCCATCTTCACACATCTTTTAGTGTTGAGGTTTTTTATTTTTGGTTTTGAGTGTTCATTCATTATTTTCCCCTTCACTATCTTTCTTCCCTTTCACTTGCATTTTTTTCTCTTTCCTCATCCCGCTCCTCACATTTTCTTGCTTCCCTTTTGCTTGCATGTCAATTGCATTTTTTTTCTTCTCATTGTCTTGATCTTCACGCATCTTTTAGTTTTGAGGTCCTTCATTTTTTGTTTTTGTTGTTTCACTTCCTTCTCACTTGTTTTTTTTCTTGTGCCATCTTGGTCTTCATGCATCTTTTGGTGTTGATGTTACATCATCAATCTTCATGGTTTCTTTACAAATTTTATTAGACTACAACTACTCTTGCATTGTTACTAGTATCTCGTAGCTATTTGCTACAAAAAAATTTAATGATATTTTTCTTTTTCTTCTATTCATGTGTTTTTTTGTGTTTTTTGTCTAATTTTATTTTTTGTTTCTAGTTTTCCAAGTTTGTTTTATGTTTACAAGCACACAAATATTGGCAATGGTTCTTGCTTTGCATGTTCAACTCGATTATTGTAGGAGCTTCTTCTTGATTCTTCTGGTTTTTTTTTTTGTTCTTATTTTTGTAATTTTTATAATTGTGTGTTATTTTGTTTTTTGCAAGTTTTTTCTATGGTGTTTTTTGTGTAGATGTTGGAACTCTTTTTTGTTTTTCTTTCATGGTGTAGGTGTTTGTGCGATTGCAATGGATAACAACATCATCCATCTTTTCTTTTGATGTTAAGTAATTATTCCTCTTCCTCTTTATTTTGTATAGTTTTTGTTTTTTCTTATTTATCTTGTTCTTTATCTATTTTTGTTTAGATTCTTACAATGTCTACTCCTTGTGATTTAAGGTATGTGAAAAAAAAATGTAAACCTTGTTCTCCTAGTGTTGTTGAAATTTTGAAGGATGTTATGCTTGTATCTGATGGTTTACCATCTTAGTTTAATCCTTTTTCTTCTGGTGTTGATGACTTGGTCTAGCCTATTGAAGGTTCTGAAATTTTGTGCATTGTGCTAAAAGTGATGAGTTCATTGTTGGTTGTCCTATTGATGAATGTGCTTTTGATCCTTCCTATTTTCATCCTCTTGAAGTAGATTTTAACGTGATTGGTCATTTTTTGACCTTTACATATCTTTGAACCTTGATGATTTTGATATCTTTGTTGGTCCTTATTCATTTGAGTCTATTCTTGATCCAAACCAAAAAACCATGTGTTTTGCACTGTCATCTTTTATTGTTTGTGTCGATCCATGTCCATCTACTTTTGTTCATGATCTAAGCCATGAAACCATGTGTCATGTGTCTACTTTAACAAGTCCTATTTCTATTATTCCTCTTGGCGTCTTGAATTTTGAAATTATTGATGGCAATGATGTATGTGTTATGGATCCAATGTTAGTTATGGGATAGACCATAAATCCCTTGTCATTGAGCCTATTTTAAAATATTGGTTTCTTGCTATTGATGATAAGGAATTAAAAAATGTAAATAAAGGGGGCTAAAGAGTTAGCAAGCATGTCAAGCTCTAGGCAAAAAACGCTTTTGATGAATGGAGAATTTTTTGCGGGTTTGACACTAATAAATCGATTGATGATATTTTGGAAAATGGATCTTTTGTTAAAATTTTGGTGGATATGTTGTCTTCTTTAATTTGTTTTGCAAGTTGCCAAAAAAAATGGTTGTCTATATCCTTTAACTATGTACATTTCCTTTTCCTTTTAGTGTTTTATGTTGAATTTTGTTTGTCTTTTTCAAATGTTTCTTAGGGTTTAATTATTTTTGCATCTTCTTAAACAAAAATCCATCTAGAAACTTGCATTTGTTTTTTGTTAAATTTATCTATTTTTAAATTTTTTTTAGCGATTGTAATGTATTTATGGTGTTTACCTATATGATGTTTTAGCTCCTAAACCTAAAACTAGAACCTTAATTCTTAGTCATGTTTTGATTTTGTTCATTTGTATTGATTTATTTGTATTTTGATGGTTTGTTGTTTAGTAGTTTTGTTGTGTTGTTTATTGAATTAAATTGTGTTGTGTTTTATAATATCCAATCTTTGATACAAGGTATTGAAAGGATCATCAAGCAACGACAACAACAATGATTGTGGAACATTGTGGAATTAATTCCTTTTAATGTATTCATAGATGCAAAATATTATCACATGAAGGTTGTTGGTGATGAAGCAAATCTACATTTTTCAATAGTTGGTCTTGGCATGTTTATAAAGAAATTAGATGTTCTAAAAATTGAAAAAAAATGTAGAGTGTTGGCACAATTGATGTGTCAACCTACCTTTCCATCTAGCCTAAACTTGAGATTTGGATATTTTTGCATGTGAAATTTTTTCACAAAGGGGTGCTCTGAACTTCGCACTTCGCATTGTGGATCTTGAGGAATTTAGTTTGTTGTCATTGCCTACTAGTGTTGTTTTGAAATAATGTCAATGGATTTTTAAAAACTGGAAAATTGACATCACTAGATATTCTACAAATTGGCATCGACCTACTGTTGATTATCTTGTTTCTGATGTGATTGACATTTACAAGGACCTTGTTTGTTGTCATTTTAAAACCTTGCCTAATGAAATATGGGCGTCATCCTTTCTAAGTTAAAGGTAATGTTTTGTTTCATTTTTCCTTTGTTTTTTGATTTCGCGAATTCCAATTTCTTCCAAGTTCTTTAAATTTTTTTTGTTTCACATTATGAGTTTGCTACAATGAGATATCCATTTTGGTGGAGATGATGAAGTTATTGATGCAGTTATTGATGTTAGTGCTAACATTGTCATGTTTAATGGTGGAGGAATATTTGTTATTCATGTTATTCATAGCAAGGGTGATGAACTTGTTGCTGTTATAGTTACTAAAGTCACTTTGACGCACTCCCAAGCTCTTTGATAGAATCAAATGTGAGTCCAAGGTGAAAACAATGGAGGGATAAGAGTTGGGGCACGTTCCTTGGTTCGCAACATTTCGAGGGTAAAGGGGTGCGCTGAAGCTTCGTGATGGGGATTAAGACGAGTGATAAACGAGTCAATTATTCACACAAACCTGCACAAACTAAACAACAAGTTGGTTAATGCATAGTTGGAGCACTTTTGGTGCACGGACGAATCACAGGCAAACATGGATTCACAAGAATCACCACAACCCGGACTTGGGGGAAACCACCACTTTCCCTCTTATAGTATTCTATATGCTTGGCCACGAGGCTAGCACCCAAATGTCATTTTGTCCCGAGACTTTCAAGTTGGGAGTCCTGAAATTCTCAAAATTTGGATTCCTGCAACTTTGGAGGCCCATAACTTCTTGTGCAGACCTTCGATTGAGGTGGGGGTTAAAACAAAATTATAGCCCTCATCGAGAGCTTTCCAAAAATATGTGGCATGCCCCTTCACGCAAGTAAATCAGGGTGATTCCCGACTTTTAATGGTCCGGAGTCAAATTGGCAATTTGACTTTCGACTTTTCTTTTGGCCATAATTTATGTTTTAAGTACCCAAATGGGTCATGCAAACCCATTTTAGATATCTACGTTCTAATAATTTTCCAATGATATAATGAACTCTTCAATTCAATGAGTTTTGACCCTTGTAATCGCCTTCTAAACTTTTGATGGACTTTAACTCCCAAGCGGGAGCTCAATTGGGAGTGTGGGGATTCATTCCCTCACACTCTCCTACACTTTTGGGAGCATGAAATGTGATTCTCGGGCTTCACTCTTGGCCCGTACCTTTGCAAGCCCTTGCCTTGGTTGTGAACTCAAGGTTAGGGTTGCGACACATTTCTTTTAATGTTGTTATGGGCATTCCTTTTCCTAGTTGCAACGTCTCTATTGGTCTTTTTTATATACATTGAGAAAAGGTGATAAACACATCAATTGTTGGCATTACTTATTTGGACCAAGAAAATAAGCTTGTGGAATTGCCAATCTTGGGTGTGGGAGGTTTGATTTTGTAGTTGACTTTAAGGTTGATTTTTGAAATAATTTGTATGATGAAAAACATCCCAAGTACAAGGACCACTTGGAATCCATCTTCTCTTTTCGTCCGCTTGAGGTTGTCAATTTCAACACTGCTTCTAGCCACATCTTCAACCACTTGTAAAATTGTCCAATTAACATTATATATGTTGTGGATCCAAAATCCATTCCTAGTTTAGGAGCATCAGTAGCATTAGATAAACATTGATATGCTTGTTGGATGCTTTAGACAAACTCATTCATTTTTACTTTCATTTGCATTTCCTTATTTTTTGTATCACTTGCATAATAATGGCTTTGTAGGGGAACTGTGGAAAGAATGAAAACATCATGTTTAAATGTTGGATTTCGTTATGATGCCCCAAGTGTTGATTCAATGTTGGTTGATTGGGTTGCCATGGGTTTGGGTTTTTGGTGTTGGTTGATCAATGGGGGGTTTGCTTTTTCTGAACATTGCTTTGGATTTTGATTTTTTTGAAGGGTTGGGATTTTAATTGGGCGAGTGGAATCCAATGTAGTGAACATTGAGAGAATTAATCCATAGTTTCCTCTATTCAATCCTTTGTGCAAGGTATAGAATACATGCAAGTGAGTGTATTCATTGAATTTAGAAAGTTAGTTTTGTTTTTGTATGATTTGTTTTGAATGAATAAGTGATTAGGAGTAACAAGTTAGTTTTTGTCTTTCTGTAATTTATGTTGTTCTTCATGATTAGCATATATAAATCATATCTGAATTTTACATATGAGTAGCAACAACAATTTTTGTTTTTGTATACTTTCTGTTGAAGACCAATTATATTCAGCATATGATATTTTGAATTCAATAGTTTTTGATATAGAATTAATTTTGTGTTCTGTTACTTGTGTTTTTACATGTATTTTGTAATTTCTGCCTTTTTTGTTTAAAAAATTGTCATTTCTGTTTGTGTTAAAATCTATCTTGAGTGTATCAGAAAGAAAAATAAAGATAAAGATAAAGAAATATTTTAGAAAAGATAAAGACAAGATAAAAATGACAAATAAAAAAGAAAAAAAAAAAAAAAGACAGCCTGCCACCAGTAACTTCCACCAGGTGGAAGTTCCCCTGCCAGGCTGGCAGGTACCTTCTGCTGGCTGGAAGTTCCCATGACAGGCTGTCATCGAAAATGGGTAATCTTTGGGCAAGAGAGGGTACTCAAAATACAAAGAAAAAAAAACACCGGTGCCTTATGTGCAGGGTGAGGCCCTAGGACAAGGGCATTACCATATTGGTGGAACGTGATCCCTCTTTTGGCTATGCCCTTATCCAAGGGCCTTGCCCACCATAAAGATCCTATCACAAATTGAGAAGCAGAGTCCTCTAACAATGGAAGAACCCTCTTTTGAGCTACAGTAGAATTCTGCTTTACAACTAGCCTTCCCCTGATACTATTTTTTTTTTGGCTTGATTTATGTCATGAGCTGTAAAAGGGGAGGGTTCTTATGCCTACTTACAGGTGTAAGATCCCACCTCTTTGCTTGGAGGGATATATTCATGGATATAATGTGCCCTCCAAAGACACTTAGGAAATTTGTTGAAGTGCTTTACATGCTAGTCACTAGCATGCACCTGAAAGAACATTCGACTCTAAGAAGCATATTATGATGAAGGGTGCAATCTCTCCCAAGTGACAATTATGTAGTGAATACTGGTGTGTTGAATCTGGAGAAGAACAGCTATTTTGTTGGCTCTGCCCTTTAGGGTAGAGACATTGTGATGCACTCAGGAAGGGCCCAAAGTTTGGTATCTAGGCTCATGTGGAATCCATTATAGAAGCATTTCCAGCATAACTGAAAGATCCACTTGGGCTTCATCATGCTAACCACCATGTGTTTCCAATTTAGTATGTTGATGGATGTCATTTGAAGGGCAGAGCCATTATGCAACGAGCCACTAAACATGTCATACATAAGGGCCAAGCCATTACAAGATGATGAGCTGCTCATTTTGCTTTACTGTGTTGTTTTTGTGGTTTAATGATGTTTTGGATTTGGTTTGAACCTCCTATAAAGGGTAGAGCCATTTCACAATGAGTCTCTTGTTTTTCTTTCTTGGTTGTTTAGCTAACCAGAGTTCATTCTGTCCTACATTTCCAGGGACATTTTCTATTTGAAGTGTTACTCGTTTTGGAAAGCAATGGACAGTTCTCCTACGGAACCAATTCTCTTGCAAAATCAAGCTGTGTTTCACATCACCAAAAAGTCATGCAAAAAGGCAGAGACAGTACAGAACTAGCTTCTTGTTTTGTTCAGGTTGTAATATTTCTGCACAATTCATGGTCCAAACAGACCTTGAATATTGGAAGTGCTAGTGAAGACATTGTTATGGTTTTTAAGGAGTGAGAAACGGGGTTCCTTAAGTTAAGTAAGAGCTCTCCTTTATATTTGGTGGTGAAGATTTGGGGAAGATGGCTTGATGTTTGAAGACATCCATGAAATCAAATCTATTGTCTCAAAGAGTTCTTTTACCATAATCAAGAATCAATAGTTTGTGTATGTTTTTTTAATCCTTTTGTGTTGTGGAGAAATACTGTCAAGACAAAAATTGGAATGTGAATAGCAAAATAACCCCCAAAAGAAACATCAAAGAGTATACAGCAAATTGAACCAGTTGGTATCATCAGCATTCATTAACCTGTGTATCAGTTCAGGAAAGAGAAGACCAATTAAATGGGTGATATATACACCTCCTTCTTCACCTTGCATGTTACCATTACATGCAAAACGTTTTGCTTTGGTCACATGCTTATATAATTACAAATATTTCCTCTGTGTACAATGTTATTAGACACACGTGTGACTGACACTTATCTGGGAGGGCTATGCCTGGAGACCGACCACACTTTTGCTCTGTATTGCATTAGTTGTCTATCTCAGGACATTCAGCTTCCCTCCCCTGCACAGAAAGAATCTTAAGCCCAACAACCAACATCAAAAGGGGAAGGGGGTGGTAAGCAGCATCACTGTATTGGGATTTTGAGTTGGTGCAGCAGCAGCAGCAGCTTTCATGGCCAGTCACTTTCGACCACCAATTTTGAGCAATCTGAGTTGGTGAAGCTGAGAAACTATACAACTAGATTTCCTTGCAGAACCCTCCTCCTCCTCCATGTTCTTCTAGGTACTTTTCTACTGTCTTTGCATTAGGGACTGGTGCCCAGTGATTATGCTCTGGTTGGTCTGTGATGATGCACCATCAGTCCAACTTTGTGCTCCTCCCTTCAACAATGTCAGATGTTTTCTACACATGCTGTGACTGAAAGCAGAGACATTCAGGGTTTGGGTTTGTATAGAACGCTTCTTCTGTCCTGAACCGATCCCATCCTTTGGTTCCTTTCAAAGGGCCCTTCCTTTTGCGTGGAGTTCCTTGCCTGCACAGCAATACAGACAATCCAAAAAACTTTGGTACTACTGACTGGTGTGCAAAATAAACTCACAATGTCATAAGTCTCATATCACAGACAACTAGAGCAAAGTTTAAAAACTCAGACAATTGTAAATAATCACAAAACAGAGTTCTATCATCTTCACAAAGCCTCTCAATAATGTCTACAGTCAGTGCCACTTTCTAGCTAGAAGGGATTTGGAAGGGATTTGCTGGAATAATTTTTTTGTACTGGATGAACCTGGCAACACAAACAAGTTTTGAAGGTCATGAAGGAAATGGATCAGGTGCACAATACCGTTTCTGGTGCATCTCACTGATCAAAATAGCAAGTTCTGGGCCTTCTCGGAGATCCCCTTGATCCAATTTGTCATATAGAGCTACCAGCTGTTTTCTGGCACCAGCAACACACAAACTTTGTGTTAGTTGGATGCAGCAGCTCTAGACACAATATGGTCAATATTTCTCCTTACAGAGCTGACACCCCACACGGATTCAACAGCACAAACCCTTTAATACTTCTGATCTCTTCTTCAGAAGTATGAAAACAGTCAAGGAAATTTGCAAGCCAAGCTCAAACATGCAAAAAGAACATCTGTAGAAACATGTAAAGATGCCTGATATTTGCAGTTGTAATGGTCAACCAGCTCTCCCTGCATGGTTGTTACCATAAACAGGTTGCAAGTTAAGAAGAGTCACACTTCTAGTGATCCTTGATTCACTGGAGGGGCAGAAGGCAGTCAACAACCCTACAGGAAACTTGAGGTGAAGATGAATGGAGCAGTGTTTCAGAGCTTGCTACCTATCAGGACTAATGGTCTTGCGGTGCCCCAAAAACCGGCGGTGCCCCTCCACAGCTCGTGCCATGTTCCCTGTGTAGGAAGGGACAAACACATCACTCTCTGCAGACACAATATAGTCAAGGGCAGCCATCTGTGAAGCATGCTTAGCAAATGGTGCAAGCTCCTCCACTGTTGATATTGTTTCCTGGTACACAGAACACTGCTTGTGAGACAAGTTGAACCCCTTAAGCAAACTATCAGCAACAACACTCTCTAAGCAAGAAGTTGGCACTGCCAATGCTACAATCATAGTTTAGTAACATGTCATAAATAGTCTGCCCTCATCAGTCCTGGGATTACCTATTTGCATGGTCAATCTAATACAAAACCTACCTCATCACCACAAGGTCACACTACTGTCATCATATGCCCTCAATGTGTATATATCTGTCAAGACGTGTGGAAGTGTAGGGTAATGCCCCAGGGTGGGGGCATTCCCAAAATAAGGGGCCTACGATGAGGCGGTAACTGAGTCAGGCCCCACATGTTTACCCATCATAAAGCAAGAGGCAAAGTATATCATGAACCTAAGCATATGTAGATCATGAAGCCTAGGAGGGGGAGGGTTCTTACATCTAGTCTTAAGAGTGGGAGGGATCTTCTGCTTACTTGGTGTAAGATCCCTCCTACTCTTAAGGAGTAGGTGCAATATCCATCCTCTTTTCTAGGAGTTATATTCATGGATATAAGGTGCCCTCCAAATACACTAGGAATTTTCTCCAATTGCTTTACGAATGGTGACCACTCCATGTCAGCTCTGTGAATTAATATTTATTTGAAGGTCTCATGAACACTGGATCAGGTCAAACATCACAGTTCCTGATAGGTATATCCTACTATCTTGTAATGGAGAAGATGTGGCTACCTTACTCATCAAATGAGGGAAGCGGGCAACTAGGCCAGCCATCTGCTTATGGCCACCATATATCTCCCCAGCAGCAATGTAGATATGAGTGCTCTCTGGGTAGCCTAGAGCACGCAAAAAGATTCCAACCTCTGTTGGAGTGAGGGGACAGAAGCCTCGGGATCTCTGATCAGTACCATTGATCTTCTTGATCCTCCAATGAGGGGTGTTCTGCCTGAAACCCACAGGTGGCAGGTCAGTAAACATGGGTCCTGGCAACCCAGAAAAACTAGTGCCATGAATCAGTACAAATCCAATGGAAACAGACAAGCAAAAACAGATTCACAACTCATTGCCAGTATGAAGGAAATTCATTTGAACTTTGGCATTTGGAGGAGAACAGACCTAGACTTTCCTAACAACATGGTAAACAAAACTCTATCTTAACTTTGCAACTGTAGTACAGCAACCCCCAATAGACCTGCACCAAGAATGAACTTCACCACTTATAAGGTGAATGTACTGCAAAAAATAGGAGTACAAAAGGTACCTAATTGTAGTGAGCTCAAGAGCTTCTGTTTTATTAAGACCATATGTGCAGCCACTGAAGGCCAGCATATCCTTCTCATACCGCAGATGCAATGCAATATATGGTCCATTTGACCTCATTCTCTCCACCAGCTTCTGCTTTCACAGCAGGAGTTCTTGTGTCATGACAGTAGTCAAGAGAAAAAGAGATGCCATCAACTCTACATGTGTTGACTCATAGCAAGGTTATACCGCTTCCAATACAACTCAAAGCAGATTACTGTTAACTTACATAAAGATGTATGTTTCCAGGCACATTTGGAGCAGATTCTTACAAGAGGCCCTAAATCTGTGAAGAACCATGAAAACAGTCTCTATCGTTGGTTATCTAACACAAAGAGCTCAAACTCTAGAAGATGCAATCTTTCTCTCCATGTATGACCAGGATGAAGAAAACTGATCATTAAATTGGAGACACACTTTCTTTTACATCTCTGTCGGATAGAACAGGTCACAAAGCAGGGACAGCAGGAAACCAGGATATAGTGAAAGAACATACCTTTCCAAAGGCTTCAATCTTGGGAGCAAATCGAAGGGCATCATAGGACACCCGGCAACGCAGTTTTTGAATGTCCAAAGGCAGGTTATTGTTTGCCAGGCGTGAATCTGACTTTGCAGCTTTGATGATCTGCACCACCAAAACCTTGTGGTGAGTATGAAACTTCTGTAAGTAGTTGATTCCAGGATCTTTACTGGTACAGGCTGAAGAACTGAATGTAATACACCCTAAACTTACTTCTTGAGAGCAGTTTTGATGAAGGAACCACATACTCATGTGTACCAGTCATTGTTCTGTAAAAGCCTCATATGGCGGATACTCTCAAGTATTGCTGCTGGGTAACTAGTCAACAAGAACTAGAAAGAAGCTTGATGAAGTTGCAGAGAAATCTCCAGAACAACAATTATAGGTAACACGACAATGAGTGCAGTCATAACCTCATGAGAGTCGCTCACAAAGTGACAGACCATCACCTTCATCACGAACGGCAGTGACAAGCTGCCATGACTACCCGCTCAGTTCATCAGCTCCCAACAGTGGGTGTAGATAAGCATATAATAATCTTCCCAAAAACTTGGGCAAACCTTTATACACAATCTGCGTCCTGAGTTTCTGTTGCCTTTCCTGAAGCAATGGGAAGACTCAGACATGATGTTGGCTAGCACTCAAGAGACATCGCTAATCAAGAACTAGAAAGAATTGAGAAACTGATAGGAATGATGATGAGAACAGAAGGGTAGGGTGGGATCAACCTTGTGGTTTTGCCAAAGATGAACAATCTCCTCCTCATAATATTTTGCAGAAGACCAGCTTCGGAACTGCTTAACAACCTTGGGGTGATGGTAAAGAGCCTTTGGGAGCCTCTTAACAATAGGTACATCTCCTTTAAGAGATTCTATAAAATGGCCTACGTTGAATATATCTGAGAAATTGCTGCACTGTGCAAGGAGCCCATTAGAATACAACATAGGCAAGTAAAGCTGTGCTCCAATATTGTTAATTCTGCTGACATCTTCATTTGACATGAAGTTTAGAATCCAACCTAGAGCATCAATTGCAAGATGGTTATTTAATTTAGCAACAGATTTGATATAGTTTTTGGGTAAGGGTGATTTTCAATTGCCAAGTTGCTCCCAGATTGTGCTAACTCTTTTTGACCAAATCAATTAAGACCCTCAAGACAAGTAGGTCAGTCTTGGAGGTGGCTCACCTGGAATCTTGCCAAAAGGATCTCTTATCTAACTCCGGTACTACCAGTGTTGCATTTATGAGGCGTGCCACAGCAACCATATCACAAATCTGATATTTCAACCCAAAAGGTGTTACCAACAAGTAAAACCAAACCTTGAGTATCTGAATAAAGAGACTGATTGCTGGGGAAAGCACAAATCTATTAGGCACACAAACACAAAGATTCTTGAAGAGACTAACCAAAGGAATAGTAGAGACAAACAAAACCAAACCTTGATTATGAATCTAAAGATCCAATTGTCACTTCAGAGACCAATGCAAAAGCACACATCTACTAGGAAAAAAGAATCATGCTTCTGAAAGCCTTACTCCCGCTCTCATCTGATTCAGACCTCCATTACTTGATACCATGAGATAGCCTCTTGTTTCTACTGGAGGACCTGCACAACAGAGAGCAGCAAGATTGTGCGAGGGCAGGGGAGTGAGTCAGGACATATTCTTAGCCTAACCACTAAAGCAAGAAAATTCTTTTGAGCTGTCATGTCCCAGTCTGCCTTTTCTGGAAACACTTTACATACTTGTCAATTGAATCATTGTTCCACCTTCACAAGAAGCTGTATTATACCACTTCATGAAGCCAAAATGTCCTTATTGGCATTTGACTGGCATTCCAAATCAACTCACACGGATAATGTCATCTAGCCATACCTGAGATGCTGAGCATATGACATGGATATGTCTAACTCCAGCTGCATCTAGTTATATCACTGTCCAAGTGCAATTGTCATGACAATACACACAAATAGAAACAAATATTGTATCAAATGGGAAATCATGACTGGTTTGACACCAACCTGCATATGAAGAACTTGGCTCAGTGCATGGCACAAAATCTTGGTTTGGTTGAGCCTTCCACAGCTGCTTGGACCCATGCAATCAGTGAAGAGACTTAATTGTTAGGTCAAGAAGAGACCCAAAAAGTAATTACAGAGTTTGTTTCCACCAAAACACAACAAAATGAACAAACCACCCAGATATTGTGTCATGGGGAATTATGAACATCAACTATTGTCACTGATTGTAAGAAACAACAACAGATTCCTGCAAAATGTATGTGATAGTTGCTAAGGGAGACACAGAACCCAATAGATGTTTTCCTCCATACAAAAGAAGTTTGTTGTGTCTTAACAAATGTGTAATCTCAATCCTCCACTTTGCAGGCCATGCAGGGATGCTAGGGGAAATGTCCCTCACCTTCTTATCAACTTTGAATTGTGGAGTATGTATATCCAAATTTTCAAATTGAGACAGATGTAGAGGAAGAAGCTCTTGCCTCCAACTCAGTTCACCAGTTCTCTTTTGCACTCCAAAGTCACCCCTCTACAGATGCAGAAAGAGCAGCAACAATTACTCATGAGAGCAATATACTCAGCATGTCTTCACATGGTCCATGAAAAGTTATAGATACTAGTTAAGCTGAGCATGTATTAAATCAGCATCTCCTCCACATACAGCATTGCAAAATCCTCCCTCAAAAGTCTGTCTGATAATAAACCTATCAAAGTTCTAGATTGCCATAACACTGCATTCAATTTGCAGCACCGATTCAGCCATGAGCTGCATTTCTCAAGCATTTGTCAGGAGGACATACTCTGGCATCATTCTCATAAGTCCTCAATTTTCCAACTTCTCATTCCATCAATCACAAACAGATTTCCACAGGTGATTTTCTCAGTTTGCCAAAATCAGCTCACATGACATAATGAGTTAGCCTCTGCAAATCCAGAGCTACTTTGGGAGGGGAGAGAGATTGACATTCAAAGAAAGCACCTTAGGCAGCATGATTGGCACATCCAGCAGATAATGATGCCCAGAATGCAGGATGGACCAAGCCTCTGGAAGGAGAAATGTTGGCAGTAGTGCTCCCAATGCAATGGTAAGGTATCCAGCAAACCATAAAACGCGAACCATGGTCCCTGCTGATGGATCCTTCACCCCTTGGCTCTGTGCCTGACGTAGCATGCTGCTGCTCTCCCTTGGACAAACTCCACAGGTTCACCAGCGTCATCAACTCCTCGTTCCAGACATCCTGGTTCATGATCAGAGCCTAAAATGAGCATCCAGAAAGAGACATAGTCCAACATCTATTCTTCTCTCATTCCAACAAGGACTCTGAGAACTCTTTCACATGGGATGATGAGCTATAATGCCATAGAAAATGGAAGGAAGATACAATATTTGAACTCCTTGAACAACACACAAGGTCAGAGCAGATTTGGAGGTGGCACATGAATTCCATTATCAAAAATGCAGCACCAAGTGAGCAAGCGAACACTGCCAGATGAAGAGAACAAGGAAATGGAGTTCTCTGGAACATCAAGGACTCTACAGCCATGTTTATGGAGAGTACAAGATCCCATATCCCTGGCAGTTACAGAAGTTACATTGCGAATTCGTGAGCAGCAAGCTCTCTCTCTCTTTGTGAGAGTAGGTGAAGCTGACAGGTACAGGAAGCTGCTTACTGCATTGCACAATTTTCAGAGAACAATCTGCAACGTGACTCACTCTTTCTTGGAAGAAAACAGGAGGTAGAGGATGCAATCAAGGCTAGAGAAATGTCTCAAAGGAATGAAAAACAAAAGAGATGCAGAGAGGAAGCAGGAGCTCTATCTAAAACTCTTGGGAAACTATGACTGAAACAACCAACTGATCAAGCAAAGCAACAACTGCTGCAAGGAGCGACAAAGCACTACTGAATAGAGAAACGCAAGAAAGACAGAAGTTTAAGCAATTCTAGAAGTTGAAGCAAGAGAGAGGCTAGTACTCGCACCGACGACACACAGGCGCGACGAAAGGAAGGAACAGTGGAAGAAGAGGGTGAAGAACTTGCGGAAGAAAGCTTCTTTTTGTCTTCAAGAAAGTACCTACACAAGAAGATCTCGCCAGCCAACACCTCCTCACAACAGAAGAGAGACCGACTGAGACTATTCGCTCAAAACTGCAAAGAGGAGTCTTGGCTTTCGTTCTTCCAGAAGCTAAACATAACGCTTCCCCGATTGCAGGGATTCTGCGGCGGCGGCCTCCGCAGCAATCCAGGAGGACAGAGAACTAAGAGAATTGCACACGGAAGATATAGAACTCAAAATCAAGAGTGCAAAGAATATACACAGATTGCCTGCCGGCACAAAGATCCGCCAACTGAACAGAATTGCCGTTGTCGTCGCCTCCACGATGTCGAGGAGCCACAAGAATCACACCACATTTTTCTTTCAAGTACCACACACCACTCCAGTAGTGTATCCAGGAGAGAGAGGGCGAGAGAGAGGAAACGTCCGACAAAACAACACCACCACCAGAAAAACAAGCTTCTTTGCATCATCGAGAAAACCAGTCTCTTACAGTGCGGAGACAGGAGAACGCACAATCCCTTGGTCCAGAAAACAAGCCTCACACCAGTCCTAGTTCTCGCCGCACTCTTCGGCTTTCCTGATTTCTGTCGCTCTTCTGCTGCTATCGCTGCTGCTGCTGCAACTGCTTGCAGGGGAGAGCTCCAGCTAAGTCATCCAAAGCATCATTAGAGTGCACAAAGGACATGAAGCTCTCTTGATATCAAAACTCCTCCTCCTCCTCCTCCTCCTCCTCCTCTCCTCAGCTTTCCGAAATCGGGAGGAAGATCTGCTCTTGCTGCTGGTGCTACTCCTTCGTCGATGCCAAAACTTCTGCTGCAGACAGCTAGCTCGTCATACCTCTCTCTCTCTTTTGTCTCTTCCCTCTTTTCCCTCTTGTCCCTTCCCTCTTTTCCCCGCAGAGATTCCGCGGCTTCCGGCCTTAAACCCCGCGGAAAGAAGCCCAGAAATCAGAAAAGCAATCTCAAAGAGCAAGACGACTGAGCAAAAGCAGACAAAGCTCCGTGTCTGCGTGGACGAACCTGCAAGTGCAAAACATACACACACACACACGCACACTCTCTCTCTCTCTCTCTCTCTCTCTCTCTCTCCTTCTGTTACATGCACAATAAGAGAGTGATGACGTACATGATGGGATGCTGGCAGGATCCTTAAGACTCTCTGGCCACAACAAAAGCTCTTATGATGGGTGTTGTTGTTGGCATATTTATGAAATGCAAAGAAGAAGAAGGAGAAATGAATCTCACAAACTCCTGCACAAATTGTGATCATCAGAAGATTGCAATAGCAGCTTCACAAGAAGAAGCAAATAATAATGCACAGAAGAGCCTTCAAAAGTGCTGTACGATCTACAACACTACTGCCCATGAAATGCAACTCTTGCAGCAACGGCAACCCCCTCTTCTGTCTGCCTGACTGGTATACAGTTCCTACATCTTTTTTGCATCCTGCAGTCGTCTGTTGCAGAAAGATTTCAGCTTGAGAGCCAGGAATAAACAACAGACGAGAGATATGACATATAGACATTGTCGCAACAATGGAGGCGAGGGAAGATTATCAGAAGCAAAGAGTGGAGGAGCATATGCGTCCGGATCCTGAAGAGCAGATTTTACAAGGCAAGGCGGGTTCTTGGAGAAGAAAAGCCCTAGCTTCCGAATCTGATGAACTTCGCCACTAATAAAGCAAGGAAGATCTCCCACAAACATCGGAAAAAGGGTTTTCCTGTCTCCCGGTTTCGCGTCCCTCAACCGCTCCGGCATCTTCATCGTTGGAAGAGGGAGAGAGAGCCATCTACAGAAACAACCCTACACACCCACAGGCGTCAAACTACAAACTGATCATGCGCGCGTCCGAGCCTCGAGTGTGAATCGCCTGGTAACACGGGGAATTCCAGTTCGATGCTTCTTGCAATTTGGGTTGTGTTCAAACTGTGATTTTGCTGAGAAGAAGATGGCAACAACAATGCACTTGTCTTGAAGAAGAGAAGCAGCAACATAGAGACAGCCCATCAGCTATGAAGCTGGTAAGTTTCCTGAGTTTATTTTCTCCTCTTCTGGGATTTCTTAGACTTCGCGAGAGAGAGAGAGAGAGAGAGATTGTAACAAGCATGTCATCAAATGTATAGTGTTGCTGAGACAGCTCTTTTTGAGAGAACAACGAGAGCTTGTTGCAACAGCTTCGTGAAGTGAAGCTGCATACATCTGTGGTTAGGGTTTTCTGTATTACACATTGCAACAACATGGTTTCTTTGGAAGTGTTTCGGATTCTCCTGACTGCAGACACATTGTGAAGCTTTTTCAATTGTGACAGAACTGTCAGAGCTTGTTGTAACAGCTTCATGAAGTGAAGCTGCATACATCTGTGGTTAGGGTTTTCTGTATACACATTACAACAACATGGTTTTTTCGGATCCTCCTGACTGCACACACACTGTGAAGCTTTTCCAATTGTGACAGAACAGTCCGAGCTTCTTGTAACAGCTTCATGAAGTTCCGCAAACATCTGTGGTTAGGGTTTTCTGTATTCACATTGCAACAACGTCTTTTCTTTGGAGCTCAAAAGAAAGCGAGACAGAAGAGAGACAGAGAGAAGAACAACCAGGGATATCTGTAGTTAGTATATCGCCCAGGCCTTGTTATTGCCATATGATTTTTGAGAATCCTGTTTTGAGCTTTGTGTGAACTGCTGCAGACTGCACTGAGTTGTCAGGAGCATCTTGAGGAAGACCCAGTCCTTTCTTGCCACTTGCTGGAGATATGTCAAACCCGTGTGCTGCTGGAATGTCCCCTTGACCTCTCTGCGTTGGCAATCTTTCTGCCTTCCTTCCAGTCTGTACAGGATGGTGCAACACCAGTGTCAAGTTCTTCACTCAGGTTCATATCACATGTTCTTGCTTCGAAGTCTGAACAAGAGCTGGCCAGTTCAAGACCCACTGCTGCTGCTGCTGCCCGTACAGTTGAACAAGAGAAGACACTGAAAGACAGCATAAATAATCTCAGTACTGTCAAATCTGAGCCAGTGTCTGCAAGAACCAAACGGCCCCGATCAGAACAGCAATCACAAGGTCCTGGCAGTGCCACAGAGGGGAAGCAGAAGTGCAAGAGCCACACTGATGTTATGTCAGCATCTTTGTCCTTTCTGAAAGAAAATAGTGGGCGGGTGTTGATTGAAGGAGAGCCATGGTACAAAACTGCAGAGCTGGGTCTTGTGGAGGTGGCTCTGTTGGATGCTGTTGTTGTATCAAATCCATTAGGGTTACTGGGCTTGCCTTTTCTCACAAAGAATCCTGACTTTGCTGCAAAGGTAAACAGCCAATATTCATGATGAAGAGGACGGGTCTGACACTTTGTGAGCAACTTTCACAAGGTTATGATGACGCTCATTTTCATGTTACCTTCAAATTGTTGTTGAGGAGATAGATGTCTCTGCAATTTCATAGGTATGGGAAGGTAGCAGATTGTATCTCACAGTGCATCAAGGAACATGAGAAGAAATACTGTGCGACTGTGCTGCTGATTTTGTGACTAGATCATCTGACTAAGGGAAAGAAACTGGAATGTATGTTGCATGCAGATCTATATGACAGAAGCAACAGCAAAGATCGGGCAGCTGATGATGGAGGAGCTGGTAAACATGCATGCAGAATTTATTCAGGTGCACGGAAGGTCTAGAGATGGACAACTGCCATCTTGGTTGAATGTCTCCACCCTTGACACATTGCCAGCTATCCTGAGGGATTCAATTGTTGGCAGAAGTCTGGCTGGCAGATCAAACTGGCATCTGCTTTACAAGTATGGATACTCTCCTTAGCTCTCCTCTTAATTTGCAGGGATGAAAAGCTCATGTGGTGGTGTACTATATACACAATCAGCCCATATAAATGTTTCCTCCTGAAGTGTTAGAATAGCTATGACTATATCACTGCAAGGCCCCCTTGTCCCTTCTCTCTTTGTCTAGCCTTTAGGCAGGTCTGGCAGTATCACGAGTCCTGAAGTTTCAATTGTTTTTGCTCTCTTTTGTTCTGTGTTGTTATGTTCATGGAGGATTCTGTTACTCATAGAACACACATGATGTGGGACTGGAATTATGGGGGCAGCAAAGCAGACATCAGAGATTGCATGGCCATGGTACATAGGTTACACTATGGTGAAGAAGCCAATATTGATGGTTGCTTGAAAATCAAGCCCTCAAGCTCTGGACTGGGAATTGGAGCCTCCAATTGGACTCTCTCAGGAGCTCGACGCAGTGTTGGTTATATTGCTGGATCTCTAGTGACTGCAAACTCTGTGAAGGCATTTGATTTGCTTGCACTGGAAGGAAGTCAAATCCTTCTCTTTGGTGATGTGGAGTTTGCAGATGAATCCTCCACAAGTGTTGAGGAGAAAGTGACATCAGGTGACATGGAGGTGGATATAAGGCCTGTAGTAGATGGTTTACAAATAGATTCCGGGGTCGTAGGTGTTGAACAGCCTGCACCAGCCAGGCAGTCATCAACTGGCTCAGGCAGTTCTCATAGATTGACAACAGCCACAAGTGGAAGTCTGCCTTCAACCACAGCCTGCAACAGGTCATTATCAAGCATTGCCATTGGGGGACCTGTGAAGCCTCCCTCAGCAAGTCCTGTTGGGGCTCCCACACTATCAAGCGAGAGAGGAGGAAATAGAGGCAGTGGTGAAGTTAGTGGTGCCTTGCGGCCTGATACAACAGCTTCAGATGTTAGACCTCAGGTGGCAGCAGTATGCAAAGCAGCAGTGGAAACTGTAAGAAGAGGGGGCTCTGTCTTAATCCCATCAAGCCCATTTCCAATCTTGCTGGAGCTTCTGGATGAAATGGCTGTCCAGCTTGCTTCTGTCAATCTGACGTATGTATAGTCAGTCCTTCGTGTTGCAATTTTTCTGCAAGTCTTCCACCATAGCTGGGGTGGTATTTTTATAGTTCCATTTCAGAATACAACAAAGTAGGGTATATTTGGATTCTGTGCCTCTATGTTCCATCAGTACAGCTATTACTTTGTTTTTCTTAGATTCTTGCAGTCTTCAGTCTTTGTGTATGTTAGTGTTGTTAAGAAAGAATGTGATTGTGAACAGGGACATTCCAATGAAGTATATATCTCCAGCAGCAGAGGAGATGCTGGCTTACGGCAACACTGTTCCTGAGTGGCTTTGTCCATCCCGACAAGAGAAGGTGGTTTTATCAGGATGTCTGTTCTTAGGGTTTAATTGGTGATAGCCATGCATGGCAATTGGGTTATTTTCATGGTGTATTTTGCTACTTCTACCAAAGAATTTGACCAACCTTTGATTGCACTGACTTGGCAGCACAGTTGTATGCAGGGGAGCCTCTGTTTGGCTATGTAGACCTTGTGCAAGAGGAGCACTTGTGTGGTTTCAAAGCTCTACATTCTGCGGATTTACAGTAGGTTTAATGGTTCATACTTTTGTTGATAATTACAGGCTTTGGGCCGATGTAGGCGGCATATTGAGTGTCACACTGGCTGCTGGATTTACTAATTTTTCAGACTAAAATATGACTGCATTGCTGTACACAATATACCTACATTAAGCATGGGAAGAAGTGAAATTTCATTGGGCATGTATGTACTTCAGTCTGAGCTTGTACTGTTTTGGCAGAAGGGTGTGGCAGGAGCCATGCATTATTTTTGCATCGCACTGGAGTTTGAGAATGGGACCAGCTGTGCATCTTCTTCATCGTTGGAGGCACAACCCCCTTTGCTTGCTTATCCTCATTGAGGTTCTTATTATACTGCCATTTTACTTTTGCGAATGGCAACCCTCTTACGCCTAGAGGAGTCAGGTGTAGTGAACTAAACTTACATCATGTCTGAATCTGTCTGACTACTGAAGGCCCATCTGCATCCTGACAAAGTAGTATTCCTGATTGTGCCTGAAAATGCAGACATGTTAAGATGTAAGTGTCATTGTATTGATGGTTGCAGCAAAGTCTTGATGTGGAGCTCATTCTTGCCCCTTTCAAGCCACTAGCAATTCAGGTCCTTGAGCTGCCTGTTCAATCAAGGCTAAGGTAAACTTCTATGGCATTATGCTCATCTCAACTTCGGGATCTGTGTAGAATTGTGGTATTTGAAAGTTGACATCCCTGTTATGTCTGCAGTCCAAAGGAGGTCATATCTGTGATACAAAAAGTTCAGCCACAGTTGACCCTAGTAAGTTTCATACAAAAGCCTCCCAATTTCTCAAATTTTCCTTATCTTTCTGTTCAGGCTGTTCTGACCTTTTGATTGCCTGTATGTGTGAGGACAGACTCAGAATACATATGTATCAGATCTTAAATGGCTCCAGCTCGTATGGAGAAAAACTAGTGAAAGCCCTAAGACATTTTATGAAATGGTAATGCAACAGGTACCAGAGTTCCTGCTTCACAAGAAGCTGGAAGCAACAGAATCAAATCATATGCTTTCTTATAGAACAGGATGTACTGTCCGAGTACCCCATTTTGAGAACCAACTTGAAGTACAGATGTCTGCAGAGCTAGCTCTTCAGGTCCAGCCGAAACCTGTCAAGCCAAGCAAAGTGGCAGCAGCTCTCCTCCATGCTGACCTGTGGTCAAGGGATGGGATCTGGTCATTACAACCTGCAAGTATGGCCAAATGTTCTGGAGATTTGCTGCCAGGGTTGCAAAGCTTTCAATACAGATGGGGTCAAGTGAATGTGACCGCTCTTTTAACTGCTCTCAAAGACAGAGGGTTGTTCGACATTCACATACAAGAAACTGCCAGTGAGGAAGTAGGAAATAAACGCTTTACCACAGGAGATTTGAAACTGGAGGTTGAAACTGCAGTGGTAGAAATTCGATCACCTTCTCAAGCTTGGATAGAGATTCGTCCCAACAGCAGTCACATCAAAGCTGACGATCCCTCATTGCGGCACCTTATTGCTGCAGCAGTTCACAGTGTTTTAAATTCACTCTAAAATTCTCCTGCCTTGCAAGAGTTCAATACTTTTGTAATAGCTTTTGGGTTTTCAGCTTGTGATAGACCCATAGCCAAACACAAGTTGTATTCATTCGCAAATTTCAGTTGGATGGTGAAGCTAAGCTACACCTTTTGCTCTTTCTGCCTTATGTCCCCAACATCCATTCTTTCTCCTTTCTTCACTGTTCCCTTGTCTTCTCTACATCTCTGTTCCTTTGTTCTGTTTTTAGACTTGTTTGTTCACTTGCTTTTTCTGTGCCTGTGATTTACTTTGTTTTTGGGATTAAGTGGCCTGAGTAACCTTTGTTCCCTGGCTCGGGGATATGGGTGATGGTATCAGAAATTTAGCAATGTGTAAATGAATGTGTCTCACATGGAGTTGTTTGGATTAGGGATGTGCAGGATACTTTTTTCCTTATGAACGAGTGTGAAGTTGTTAGGATGCTTTGTGTTTTTCACTAGGGACAGACAATGTGCTGTTGGTCCTTGTATTGCTAGGTCTTACTGAGTGGGTGCAAGTAAACCTGGGATCAAATGAGAATAGTGATTGATCCCAACAACTGATCCAGCTTCAAAAACATGCAACCATGTTCTTTGAACCAAGACACTTTCTCGACATAGTCAACACACTTTGAAGCACAAGCTGTGCCATCATATCATGAGTGTTGGTTGGCTTTGAGGACGAACCCATGCACAATAGGAGATGGCTTTCATGTAAATCTGAAGGTTATCTACATTGAACAAAGTACAAATTTGGCTGAACAATGCTGGCAAAAGTGTACTTTGCACATGAACATAAGGTAGGGTCATTGAATCCAACAATTTCCACTAGGAAGCATAACATCCATTCCGTGCTGAAAAAGTCAAATTTACGCTAGGAAAAAAATTGCAATTTCTTTGTCAAAAAATGGTTAATTTTTCCCAGTATTTTCTTTAATTTTTTTTTTAAAAACTGTTTAGAATGTGAAAAGGTGTGCATTGTGGACCCACTCTTGTTAGGGTTTAGGCAAAATCTCCACATACATTAGCCTAGTACATGACTAGGTCGACGTGTTGTGAATCACCATATGAATCGGCACCCGCCAGCTCACTATCTACTGGATGACCATTATGACTCAGCTGTGGATGAACCTCTGTTAACAGAGTTAATATTTGGTTTCACTTTGGTGACCCATTGTGTAAAAAGCTAGTCCTATATAACCCTACACTGAAGGCAATTTCATAAATAATTAAGAAAAATTTGGAGTATGTTCAAAATTTGAGAAAAAAATTTGAGGCAACTCTAGTTAAACAAATTTGGTTCTAACTTACATTCTCTATGATTTGTAGCAAATTATAATCTATGTATGTTTTGAGATGGGGTCCTTATGGGTTGTAGTTTTTTGAAAAACCACTAGTCCAATTTTGTGTATTGAAAGAATATTTATAGTTGCACAATGCATGCTTTGAATGTATGTTTCATAATTCAACATTTTTTGAGCATTTTTCAAGATCTTGATTATATTGTTTATGTATCACACATAATTTCACATAGTTCCATAAGAAAAAGGTTTTGGAATCAAAGAGGTACATAACTTTTAAAAGAGGTACATGGATTGTGTTTAATTATGTTGATTCCGCTAAAAACATTTCCAGGTCTAGATCACATGAAAATCAAGTTTGTCCATGAGTAATTGGATTTTTTCAAGGATGTCTAAAATGTCATTTAGTTTTGTATGTTCATGCCCCATCAAATACAAAGAATAATTCAAAGGAAGATAAAGGAACTACCATCTTTAAGTGGATGGTTTCTAATAAGAGGATTACTCTAAGCTCTTGGGTGTAGGAGATAAAGGGGTGCCATGTTCATTCAAGTAGGTCTACTTGCTTATGCCTTGAATAATGTTTTTGTTGTAGGTCCTCCCATTTAGCAACATGACCATTCATGTGTTCATGCTACAAACATGGGAAAAAATGTGAGAGTGCCAAAAAAGAGGCTTGAACTTCATTTGTCTAATGTAATTGTTTGAACTCAAACATATCAAGCAAAATGTGAGGTCGCTTAGCACATGTCACCCTTGAAACTTTAAGTACCATTAAAGTGAAAAAAGGTTTAATCGTGATAAAGCTAGGATTCATTATCAATATTATGTTAACAATGATTAAACCATCATCAAATTGAGTGGTGAGTGTTGTATAAATTACCATCAATTACAACAAGTATCTTAAGAGTTTAAGTGCTCAACTTTTCTAGTTACAACCCTTTATAGACTAATCCCTTGTGTATCATCCTATAGATTTTGAAAAGTGCTTACTATACACATGGTTGGATTACCTTGAGAACAACTTGATGTGAAAAAAGATAACATTGAATAAGTGGATAAAAGAAGAACCAAAATACTATCATATTTGGTATAGGCATATTAGCCAAACAAGTTTTAAATGTGACAAAGAGTCTCAATGAGCTCATGGATCAAGGCTAATTTCTTCTTGGGTTGCATGTTGGTTTGTCAATATTGCAATAAGATCAAATGATGCAAAACGTGATGATGCAAATGCATAAAAAATCACATAACCATTTGCCAAATGTCACATGACATAATTATGTTGATATTGATATTTGATCAAATGTTGATAAAGCAACACATGTGACTTGAATTGCCTTTCACAATGTGTCAATGAATGAAATCACACCTTGTGAACAAGTCATGCCTGATAGAAGTTGGTCCATTGACACTATCATTTCATGTACCAACTACAAATTCACATGAATTTTTTTCATTGAAGCTTCTTGAAATGCCTTCAAGTGTTTTCAAGTTGGACAATTTTACAAAGATGGTGAAAAACTTGTTATTATCAAAGGGACATGATCCTAATCTACAATATGTTAGAGTTTTGGGAAAAGGTGGGGTTGGAAATACACACCTAGCTCAAAGAGTCCATAATAGCATATATGTGCAACAACACTTTCAAAAAGTGTTTTGACTCATTGTGGGCCAAAATCCACAACATAATGTCTCTTTATTGCAACTTGAACAACAAATTGTGTTTCAAATTTGGATTACTAAGTTGCTCAAGTTGAATGATAACATGAATTGTACAAATGATTTTTAGAGAAAGGGTCACTTTTTTAGTATAGATGTTGTTTGGAAAAAAAATGTTGTTGAATGGGTTGACTTAGCCAAAGGACTTGGAAATTTGATGTTGTTGACCACTAGAAACCAAGATATGTATCATGAATAGTAAAAGTGGTTAAAGTGCATTTGATCAACTTTCAATCGGCTTAAATGCAATTGACCAACCTTTCACTAGGAGATAGATGTCTAGCCTTTATTGTGTGTATGCATTTGGACAATCATCAATTGTTTCATGTGAACTAGAATCATCAACTAGGTTGGGGGTTGAAGAATGTAAATGTCTTTTGTTGGTTTTCAAAATGATAAACAATGTCATGGTTTCCTAAAAAAACTACAATATTCACACATGATAAATTAATACGTGGAAAAGTAATTGTTTGAATGTTTTGAAATCAATTACAACGATTTAATGAATGTTGATCATCCGCATGCCAAAGAGTGTTTTCTTTCTTAATTTGTAACATTCCATGAAAATGAAAAGATATGGCAATACACATTGTTCCATTATTAGATGACAAAAGGTTTGGTGCATGGACATGTTGGAGATGATCTTGAGGAAGATGTGTATTATGTCATGGGGTTGTTGATAGGCCAATCATTGATTGAATTGAACAATTCAAAACATTGTAAAATTCATGATGTCATGATAAATTTGGCATTTTACATATTACAACACAATGTGTTTGTGCAAAAGCAACTTGTTAGTTACAAGCCAAGTCAAGATTTGGAAGATTATTAAACAAGAATGCATGACAAAAGATGGAAAATGTATTGGAGCTTAAAGATCATTGTTGATGGATCACATGAATTCAAATGTGTTCCCAACCAAATTGTGTACACCCAATTTGCAAATGTTATTTCTTTGTGAGTTGGATTTGAAGGAAATGCCAAAACGATATTCAAAAGGTACCCCAAATCTCAAGGTTCTAGACTTGACCGATAACAAGTATTTGCAAATTTTTACCTTAACAAATTTGGACTTTGCATTACTATGCATTACTTGCGATGAAAACTAAATTTATTTTTCTTATGTTTTTGTATGGTTTCCAATAATTCATCATTATTTATGTCAATTTCAAACTTAATTTGAATTAATATAAATATCATGGACATGAAAAAACACACATTAATTTTCCTTTTCATATCCATGTTGGTGGGTAGGGGAAAATAGTTATAAGGGTGGAGGTAGTTAGGCTTAGAAATAATGGAGTTGTCTTTAAAATTGCCTTTGGAAATGTCCAAGGACAACCATATGATAGGAATTGTTTAAAGATGACCATATGATAGATTCCAAAAAATCACCCATATATCAATTCCTTGAAATTTCTCGTCATTAGAATTAGAAAATAATTTTACAACTGATGTAGAAAAATAAAAGATGATTGTGGAGTTTAATAAGCAATCATCCACAATTGAAAACTTTTCCACCTTAACACCACCACCTCCTTTTAACATTTGGTGTATTATACATACACATTTTTATGAATAATTGACACCTTGATTATTGTAGGATTCATAATTGTTGTTAAACATTTTTTTCCAAAGAATGTTCATTTTGACAAATGCATCCCTTTTCTTTAATGGCAAATATGAAAGTGCATATCAATTGTGTTAAAAACAATGAATTTTCATTGACTACTAGTTATGTAGTCCAAATTAGTGACCTAAAAAATTATAAATGTATATGTAGTCATAGATTTAACTAGTCCTATTTAGTTAAGGCTTGTTTAAGGCTATTAATGAGGCCTAGCTAGGTTTGCCTACACCCATATAAAACTTACCTTGGGTCTAACTATGCTTACATAAAGGTTACCTAGATTTATTTAGGACTCACCTAGGGTGTACCTAGGGCATACAAAGGGCTACACATGCCTATTTATGCTAGCCTACCTAGGTACCTAGTCTACCTACCTAGCTACCTAATTACTTAACTTAACTTACCTATTTAACCTTCTTTCCTATCTAGCTAAAACCAAGCCTACTTAACCTACCTACTGAGCCTAATACCTTTCATACCTAGGTAAAATGGAAGATTGGGTTGGAAGTAGAGAAAAAGGCATTGGTTTTGATTCTTCAAGAATGTATTCCTTTCATATGATTATTTAGAAAACAAATCTTAAAGGTGGGTGTGAATGCTATCATGAAATTTATAAAATTTTCTCAATTAATTGAATTGCAAATTCATTGCCTAATTCAAAAATTAACAAATTAATAACATTACATGCCAATCCAATTGATTGAGGTATATTTGTTTGACCACTGTGAAATATGAATTGTTTACATGCATGAGGATGAGAAAGAATGGGGCCACATATGGTGCTAAAGTTGAGTTTATTGTAAATTCAAACTCATGATGGTAGCAATCCATGTATCAAATGTTAACCACTTGTTCCTATTTTCTTTTACCTCAAAAAAAATTTTGCACATTCATTTGTCAATGATCTAGCTCATCATCTTGGAATGCTTCTTGATGCAACTCAAGTTGCATCAAATTACCAATCAAGGGAATTGATTTTCCACATTTCCAATACAACCTAACTTGAATATTGATAAGACGAAAAGAACTAAATATTTGAAATGTCGATAGGGTTGAAGAATTATGAACAAGCAAATTGTCAACATGGTGAAGGAATTGTCGATGACATTTAACAAAACAAAGAATGTCAAATGATTGATAACAAACATATTATTAAGGTTTTGTTAGGGTGTTGATAGTAAACTATTTACATCAACCATAATGTTGACATGGTAAAAGAACTAGGGGTTGACATGTGCTAAACGGGGGTAGCTTCTTCAAGTACTTGAATGTAGTTCAAGCATTTGAATGGAGTTTCTCCAGTTTTGAAGCATTTTGTGAAGTTGATTTTTGGAAGTAAAAAGGGGAGTAAGGGTTGTGGAGATGATGATGGAACATTTTTGGAAGCAAATGGGGAGGCGTGATGGGAGACTGCTCACGATCCTTGAGGTGGCAACTTTTGACGCACCCCCAAGCTCTTTAATGGATTCAAATGTGAGTCCAAACTGAAAACAATAGAAGAACAAGGAGTCGAGGCATGCTCCCTAGTTCACAACACTTTGAAGGGGTAGAAGGGCGTGCTAGAGCTCCGGGATGGGACTAGGAAAAGTGACAAGCATCAACTACTCACAGGACCTGCACAAAACCAACACAAGGTGGTTAGTGCATAGTTGAAGCATTTTTGGTGCTAAGACGAACCACAGGCAATTCAAACTCACAAGACTCACCACAGCCCGGACTTGGGGGAAGCCACCACCTTCCCCCTTATAGTATACTTTGTGCCTCTTCACGAGGCCTACATCCAAATGGCTTTTTGTCATAGGACTCCCAAGTGAGAGTCCCAAAATTGCTAAAGTTGAGTCTCCTGCAACTTTGGAGCCCCATAACTTTGTGTGCAGACCTTCGATTAAAATGAGGTCTCAAACAAAGTTTTAGCCCTTGTCGAGAACTTTTCAACGGCATGTCGCATGCCATCTGCATGCAAGGAAATCGGGTCGATTCTCGACTTTTAGTGGTCGGGAGTCAAACTGCCAATTTGACTCTGGCCCTTTTTTTGGCCATAACTTTTGTTTCAAATGTCCAAATGGATGATATGAGCCCATTTTAGACATCTACGTTTCAATAGCTTTCAATGGTATAAAGAACTCTTCGAGCCATTGGGTTTTGACCCTTGCATCGCTCTCTGAACATTTGGGAGTCCACCGGGCTTCCAACTCCCAATGTCACAACCTTATTTTGAGGGAAGTGTGAGGATGAAACTCACATTCCCGAAATTGGGACTTGGGAGTCCTTCGAGATTCCCGAAACTTCAAAGTTTGATTGCAGGGGTCAAAACACCTCGCATTGGGTATTCTTTATATCATTGGAAAGCTATTGAAGTGCAGATATCGAAAAAGGCCTCGCATGGGCCATTTGGACATCTGTAGCACAAATCATGGCAAAAAGAAGGGTCGGGAGTCAAACTAGTAGTTTGACTCCCCACCACTAAAAATTGGGAATCGACCCGAACCCGGTGCGTGCAGGTGGAGTGCGACACACCGTTGAAAAGCTCTTGAGGAGAGCTACAGGTTTGCTTTAGACCTCATCTCAATCGGAGGTTTGAGCAAAAAGTTATGACCTCGCAAACTCCCAGGAGTCTAAACCAAGACAATTTTCGGACTCCTCCTTGGGAGTCCCGAGACAAAAAGCCATTCGGATGTGGGTGCTGCGGAGAGGCACAAAGTATACTATATGGAGGAAGATGGTGGCTTCCCCCGAGTTTGGGTCATGGGGAGTCAAGTGAATCCAGAGTTGCCCGTGGGTTGTCCTAGCACCAAGGGTGCTCCAAAAAGTGAACTAACCAACTTGTTGGTTGGTTTGATGTAGGTTCGAGTAAGTGAATAACTTGTCACTCTTCCTAGTCCCATCCCGGAGCTTCAACACGCCCCTCTACCCCTTTTAATGTTGAGAGCTGGGAGCGTGCCCTGAGTCCCCCACAATTCCACTGTGAAAATAACTTAGACCCAATTTGGGTCTATTTAGGGACTTGGGAGCACGTCACCCAAAGTGGAAGTTCCTTTAGGAGTGTGGGGGTTCATTCCCTCACACTTTCCTTCACTTTCGGGCTTCCCTTTTGGCCCGCAACCTTGCAAGCCCTTGCTTTGGTCGTGAGTCCAAGGCTAGGTTTGCGACAACTTTATTCTAGAAAGAAACAAAAAAGGAGTAGAAATTTACAACTTTTCAAAGGTGTAGTTTTGAGTAGAGCAAGGGGAAAGTAAAAGAAAATCTCCATGTGCATATGTAGATTAATTTTTTTTAGTTTTTCTACTTAAATTTTTGTCATGTTGAAAGAGGAAAAGGGAGAAGGAGGGAGAGGAAAACTTTTTTTTTTGAGTTGTAGATATTGCATAAGGTTTGGAAGTTCTTAAGGGATTTGAACTTTGAACCTCCTTGTAATTTGAGGTTTCCTTAGTTGAAGGAAGCTATGAGGAGAAGAAATCATGTTTTAATATTTGCAAATCTTGAAATTAGGGATTTTGGAGTTCTTGACAGGTTAAACAAAATCATGACTTGGTAGTTGTGGTTGAAGTAAAGATATTGAGAAGGAGGTTGTGGGTATGTGGAATAAATAGGAATTAAGACATGGTTGTGGTTTTGGTGGAATTTGATTCATGTTTTGTCTTTTTACATAGATTTTTTTTTTTTTTTTATATGTTTGGTGAAAAAGTTGAGGATTTTTAATCCTATCGGGCATAAACATATATGAAATAAGAAACAATAATCTAAAGATTCATATTGATAATGTCTTGGCATCTAATCCAAAAGGGTTAGGTTATAAAAAAAAACCCTAAAAATTAAGCAAGTGCTAAATCCTTGATAAACACCCATTAGTGCAAAGTATGGATCATTTTCAAGATTTATAATCCATCATCACCTATGCCCCAAGGTTGGAAGTAGCTGAAGGTGGAGTTGGTTAAGAGAAAGCAAAAATTGTGGGAAGTTAGTAGTTGACAATGAAAATAGCTAACACAAGGTCCTTGGATCCTCATCCCCTTTGTTTGATAAACAGTGCTACTTTGTTGCGGGGTGGATATGGCTCTTTAGATGTACATTTCAGGTGATTAGGTACCCTTCCACTGCTTAACACAAAGAATGAATGGAGTTGGTCAGCTACGAATGTTGCAAGTGTTAGATTATAGCATGCACTTCGAAGCTCCATTTGTGAAATGATCTACTAGAACACCAGACACTATGGCAGGATTTTTTGTAACAATCCAATGATTTTTTTTCCAAGTGCCTTAAAGGCTTGGGTTTCCATGACATTTTGTGAAGTTTCATAACTGAAGTTCAAGGGTTTACTACAGAATAGGATAGGAGCAATGATTCAGCAGCTACCCAAAATGGGCTCAAAATGTGAGGAAATGTATCTGTA